>Ga0209589_1003668_pt1 | contig 26794 bp, 12 predicted proteins | sample CowpeawhiteBW_FD_187525 | JGI IMG/M metagenome (GOLD analysis project Ga0209589, IMG submission 187525) | Root nodule microbial communities of legume samples collected from California USA - Cow pea white BW (SPAdes) (version 2) | ecosystem: Host-associated > Plants > Roots > Nodule | place: USA...
ATATATATATATATATATATATACATATATATATATATATATATATGGGGTCACTTAATTATTTGTGAATATTTTAATAATTTAAATGGGGATGGAGATATGGCGGGGTCGGGTATTATGGCTGGGATATGTACATCCTCATACACATCCACATACCCAATTGAAAAAGTCGGGGATTCCCTCTACCCATACCCAGTCAATGCGGATATTCTCCCGTCAAAACAGAGACGGGTTCAAACAATACACACGGGGGCGAGTTTATTTACCATCTCTAGCAAGATATTTAATAATTTTTTAGAAATATTTAATAAGAAGAAATTAATATATGAAGTTAACATGAGCGCTAAAAGTAAAATGGGGAAATGAGAATAGGAAATGGAATATTTTGATTAAAATGGTTCTATGCCAATAACAACCCAAGCGTTCATAAAGCATCAACAAAATAAATCCAAGAACAAAATAATACACTAAGTAAACATATCAATCACTCACTTCACAATCTTAATAGTTTTTAATGAAGACTTATTTTCTAATATTTTGCTTTAAGGCAATAAAACTATTGGTACCATCTCTCGTTAAAAAAGTGAGAGCAACATCAGAACTCAAATCAACATTTAAAGGCTGAACTTCATCGCCATTTGACTCATATATGAGAACTTAGTAGGTAAATCCTGTACAAAATGAAGAAAATGAAGAAAATTTAGAAAATATATAAAGTTGGATAGGTTAGGAAGAAAATTTCAAAAACAGGTAAATTATGTATAAACATTTGCAATGCCAACGCATGTGATGTTAAATAAATAATTACAAAGCATTACCAAAGATTTCAAGATTAGATTTTTAAACTCTTGCACTATGTTTTCATCTAAACATATTTTTTAACCCAAAATGATTGTTGAAATATGCAGGTAGCATCAAGCTTATACTATGAGCTAGTCAAACTCTTTTGGAAATTTGGCAAAATTTGTATTATGTATACAAGAAATCAAATTGCATTACTACAGATGAAGTTGAGAATGTGGAATATAAATCAAAGACAAAAGTATTCAAGAGGAATGGGAAGCGAGTATTAAAGGGTGATTGTTGTGTTCTTTTTGGAGTGATGAAAGGGGATAGGGAGTGAGGATTAGCAGGATTCTTAGGAAATGTCATCCCCCTAATCGTGGTGAGATTGAAGGATTATGGATGTTAAATGACTAATTTATCCTCTTCATATTTATATTTTCCTACGCTATCCTTGTAATATTTACTTATTTTCCACCTTACATATTAAATTTATTTTCATACAAAATATATTGTATTATTAAATTTTTTTAAATAATTTTTTTTTATAATTTCAGTCATTGAATAAAATTTATAAAAATAATTTTTTAAATCATTTATATATAATTTTATATAACTTATAACACTTGGGACATTTTGGTAATTTAACTTTTTTATCTATTAAAAGTTTTTTCTTTTATATGTCTCATCAGTAAATCCAGTCATAAAATTTTACAAACTTCACTACCTAATCCACTCTAAAATCACATTTGAATTCCTTAAAAGAAACAATACCAACTTCACCCTCTAATCAGTCTGATCTCTTCCTCTTTCTCTCAAATCATTCCTCCCATAAGAACATATCCTAAAGGATGTACCTTGTCATTAACTCAAAAACGTCAAAAAATTTCTTAATTAATGAAGAGACATCTCTATTAAATAGTACAAAAATTGTTGAATTTGTTTCATCCATAACTCTAGCCTTGATTTTGTATTTGCAATAAATGGAATGAAACCAAAACGGGTTAAAAAAATGAAAATGAAATGCAATGTAAATATAAATGAAAATGAAATTAGCATATATTTCATAATGAATATAGTTCCATATTTCCATATCCAATAAATAAACTTGAAGACCACAACATTTCAAAAGAAGTTCTTAATTTTTATGCTAAGAAAATATTGATATTCTTTTGAATTTTATTAATTTGAATTATCTATTTATTATTAATGAAAATCATTCCTATATATACCATTATATATTATAATTAAAATATTAAAATATTACTAATAATGGAAAACATTTTTATATATACCATTATATTACTATAATTAAAATATAAATAAGAATATGTTACTATAGATAACGATATAGATTACTAAACAGTGACCAAGTTTCAACCAGGGACCATTTTCAAATTAAGTTCTAACAAAAAAGAGCAAGAACAGAAAAGGAGAAGTGCTCTTAGCAAAGGAAACTGAATATATTGAATAGATGTTACTTGACTTTTACAATAGGGTGATAACATGTATTTATACACATCAATACTAACAGATTAACAACAGATTGACAACTATATACCAACTAAGCATAACAAAATGATAATTGTTTAACAGCTGGCTCTACACTAATAGCCTCCACAAACTCAATGGGGTTGAGAATTACAAAATGAATCAACAACATTGAGTTTGGAATGTAAAAACAGAAAACGGCTTGGAAATAGAGGCTTAGTTAAGGCATCAACCCACTGATCTGTTGCAGGTATATGAAAAACCTAAAGTTGTTGAGTTAAGACTTTTTCCCTGACAAAGAAAACATCTATTTCAATCAATGTGTTTGGTGCGAGAGTGTAAAACTGGATTGTGAGTGACAACAACCGCACTCTGATTATCACAATATAAAGCTGGCATAGCGGAGGAAACAACTAATTCAGCAAGAAGAGTTTGGATCCAGTAATTTCAGCTGTAGCGCTTGCTAAAGAGCGATATTCTACTTTAGTAGAGGACCTAGCAACAACAGTCTATTTCTTCGACCACCAAGAGACAAGATTGGGTCCAAAATAGATTGCAGCCCCTGACGTAGAACGTCGATCATCAAGATCAGAGGCCCAATCCGAATCACATAGAGCCTTGAATATGTAAGCCATGACTGATAAAGCCTTTTAAGTATTGCAAAATGCGCTTGACAGCAACCCAATGTGAATCCAATAGAGTAGCCATAAACTGGCACACTTTATTAACAACATAGCTTAACTCGGGGCAAGTTACAGTAACATACTGAATGGCACTAACAACTGACCTGTAAAGAGAAGGGTCATGAAAATGATATGCCCCATGTTTACTGAGTTTGTAGTGCGCTGTCATAGGTGATGAGACAGATTGGGCTTTAACCATTTTAGTCTTTTGTACGAGATCTCTAATATACTTACTTTGAGTCAGAACAAGATAGCCATCAAGAAGAGACTTAACCTCTATACCAAGAAAGTAATCCAATTTACCCAATTGTTTAAGAGAAAAGTTAGAATGAAGCTGAGATATAAAGTGTTGAACCAGAGAAACGCAGCTGCCAGTAATTATGATGTCGTCCACATATATTAAAACATACACAATATTGTTGTTATCCTTGTAAATGAACAAAGAAGGATCACACTTGCTATCAACAAAACAAAGTTGTAGCACAATTTGTTTTAGATGCTGAAACCACTGCCTCGAGGCTTGCTTAAGACCATATATGGCTTTATTAAGTCTGCAAACCAGAGATTTATCACCACTGTCAAACCCTGGTGGTTGTTGCATATATATAGTTTCTTGAAGAGAACCATTTAGGAATGTATTATTAACATCGAGCTAAAACAAATCCCACTTGTTAGTAACAACAAGAGTAAGAATCAATCGAATGGTAACAGGTTTTATGACAGGAGAGAATGTCTCAGTAAAATCACAACCCGCAACTTGATGGAATCCTTTAGCCACTAAGCGGGCTTTGTACCTGTTCACAGAACCATCAACATTTTCTTTTATTCGAAAAACCCACTTACATCCCATTGGTTGTCTATCACTCAGAAGAGCAACTAAGTCCCAATTATTATTATCAATAAGAGCTTGAAACTCTTGTTTCATAGCAGCAAACCACTAAGGATCAACAAGGGCCTGTTTCACACTGTTGGGTTCACAGGTTGTTAACAGAAGAGAAAGGTGAATTTTGGGTTTAAAAACTCCAACTTTAGACCTGGTCTGCATAGGATGTATATTTTGTGGAGAGGAATGAGGAGGAGAAGAATGACTCACAAAACCCGGAGACTGACCAGAAACAAGAGCAATAATAACTGGCTTATGAGGAATAATAGTAGAAGTAGTATTGGTGGGTGGAGAAAACTGATTGGTTACACTTGGAGTAGAAGGAGAAGATGAAATAATTGGAATATTGGCATTGGGCAAAGTATCCACAATGGGAGAAACAACAGATTTATTACTAGTGGCGGGAAATAAGCCATGAAAAGGATACTTCAACTCATTAAAGGCAACATCCTTGGAAACATATAAATGACCACTAGGTGACAAACACTTATAACCCTTATGAGAAGGAGAATAGCCTAAAAATATACATTCATGAGACCTAAATTCCAACTTGTGTTTGTTATAGGGACGTAGAAAGGGATAACAAGAGCAACCAAAGTTTCTCAAGAAGGCATAATCAGGAGATTTGTGAAACAGGACAGTGTATGGAACTTGAAACTGTAAGGAGGATGTGGGCAACATGTTGATTAAGTAAACAAAGGTTTGAAAGGCAAAGTCCCAAAACTTGATTGGAAGAGAGGCTTGCATAAGAAGAGTCATTCCTAACTCAACAATATGTCTATGCTTCCTCTTAACAACACCATTTTGATGATGTGTATGAGGACAAATAAGCCTATGAACAATACCATGATTTTGACAATACGAAGACAGAGGTCTGAATTCACCCCCCAATCTGTTTGAATGCTCTTTAATTTGGTATTAAACTACAGTTCAACCATGGCATTAAATTGCTGAAAAATAGTGAAGGTTTCAGACTTATTTTTCAGAAAATAAATCCAAGTGAACTTAGAGAAAGCATCAACAAAGCTTATGTAATAAGAGAAACCATTTGTTGACACAACATTGGAAGGACCCCATAGATCACTATAGACAAGTTCAAGCGGAACAGAATAAACAGTTTGGGATGAGGAAGGGGCTAAATGATGTGATTTTCCAACACAACAAGCTGCACAAAACTTAAACAAATTTTTATTTGACATGGGAATATTACAAGGATTTAGAACAATTTTGAGTACATTTGAATTGGGATGACCTAATCTAAGGAGCCACAAAGTTTGAGAACTAGGAGCAACATGCTCAGATGGCTTGGAACTTTGAATAGAAAACCTTGGATCAACACTTTTATTAGTTGTAGTACTCAGAGACATAGAAAAGACAAAGAAGGATGGTTCAACAGCAGATTGAGAAGTTTGTAACTGTGGAAAGACATAGAGACCATCAGGACCCAAGGAGCCATGAAGCAAGATCTCATTTGTGGCCTGTGATTTAATAACACAACGATTAGGATGAAATTCAAAGAACACATGATTGTCTTTGCAAAACTGACTGACACTAATTAAATTCTTGGTAACAGACGGAACAAGAAATAGGTTATTAAGAGCTAAAGGAAAGTTGGGATTCAAAGGTGAACAAATTTTTGTGAAACCTGATGACTGAACAGGGAGCCCTTGGCCATTGCCTATGTAGATATAGTCTGGACCTTCAAAGGACTACAGTTTTTGAATATTTTGAGACTCTCCAGTAACATGAAACGAAGCACAAGAGTCAGGGATCCATGTAGTAAGGTTCGGATCCTGATTTTCAGAGTTAAGGATCATGGCACTTGGAACAACATTTTTGGTCTATGACGCATTTTGTTGAACATCTGACGTGCTGGAAGAATTACATAACACAGGCTCTTGAAGGCTTAATGTTGAGTTTGGTTGATAATCAGAATCAAACTGATAATGACACACAACTGTAGTGTGGCCAAATTTCAAGCAAACTTGGCACTGGAAGTTTGCATAACGACCTCTTCCTCTACCGTTGCCTCCATGACCACGAGTGTCGCGAGTAAAACCACCACCTCTGCGATTATAGGCAGTGGTTATTCGATCAAAATTGCTAGTCCGATTAGAATTGCCAGTATAGCCAAGAGCGCCTCTATTAACAGACTATGTGTTATTGAAATGTTGGACCTGAGAACGAAAGCTGTTTGGAGAATTGTAACTGGATCCATCTTGAGCAACGTTAATCGAAGGAGATTCGAGTAACTTCTTTTGAAACTTTTGTGAACGAGACTCATGCGCAAGGAGCAACGCTTCAACCTCATGAATCGGAAGAGGATCAAATTTGCTTTCGATAACAGATATAACCGGTCCATAATCTTTTGGTAAACCTTCAAGAATAGCATCTAGATGTTCATGAGGCAAAACAGGATCACCGCAAGTGTTGAGAGCATCAACCAAACACTTAATGCGAAGAAGATACTCAGTCATTGATTTTTGCTCAAGCGTCATGGTGCGAAGCTCTGTTTGTAATTGTCTGGCTTTCGCACGGCTCTATTTTTGAAAATAGTCATGAAGTTGATCCCAAACTTCATACGAATGTACACAACTGTCAATTGAGACAAGATCGAAGAAGAAAGCGTCGATTGAAGCCACGATAGAAGGACTTGGTCTTGCTGTTCCCAAGTAGAGTATGCTGGATTCTCACTGCATGTTGGACGATCATCTTTAGTAAGAAATCGCATGAGAATAATAGGATTCCTAACAAATCTCTACAGTTTGTGCACTTTGATGACTGGTTCAACTTGTTGCCCCCATAAAAGAAAGTTGGACTCACTCAGCTTCTCAGAGATAGGATGAAAAGAAGGAATATAGGAGGTTGAGAAAGTAGGATGTGACGACTCCATTAATGGAGATTTCTAGCTCTTGATACCATAACAGAAAAGAGTAAGAACAGAAAAGGAGAAATGCTCTTAGCAGAGGAAACTTAATATATTGAATAGATGTTACTTGACTTTTACAATAAGGTGATAACATGTATTTATACACAGCAATACTAGCAGATTAACAACAGATTGACAGTTGTATACCAACTAAGCATAACAGAATGACAGTTGTTTAACAGTTGGCTCTACACTAATAAGTTCAAACTTCAGGGATCAAAAACATATTTTTTTCCAGTTTTTGTGAAAAGCGTCGGCCTAGCCGACACTAGTTTTTTTTTTATAAAAAAATTAAATAACACGTGGCACATCATTTGTTATTTTATCGCCGTCTAAAAATAGGACTAAAAACAATGATTTTGAAAGTACAAGGACCAAACCGTGATCAAGTTTCGACTAGGGACAATTTCCAAATTTGGGTCAAACTTGAGGGACCAAAAACATATTTTTCCCTAATTAAAATATTACCAAGAATTTTCCAGATTTATGTTAAGAAATTATTGCTATGCTTTTAAAATTTATTGTAGAGCATAAAAATGTTCAAAGATTGAAAGAATATATTTGTTTTTATTGTTAAGTGTTTTAAGAAAAAATTAAGTAGCTACGAGGAGCTGGCTCGTGTTTAAAATGTTCTCAAAAGTTCCCTTTATTTCTATAATATATAGATAGATATAGATATAGATATAGATATAGATATATAGATACCAAGATATAGATATAGATAAAGATAAAGATATAAACATAGATATGGATTACATGTATATGCATTTATATTGTGTTTTTGAAAAAACAAATCCAACTCATATTTTATCAAGCTTAAATGTTTTAGGTCATCTCTATAGTATTTTGTTGGATTCTTCGATATTTCTGTATCTACCATATGTTGGGTGTATCGTATATGACTAAGCTACCCTTAGACTTGGCAAGAAATGTCTTTGACTGAGTACATGTCGACTTACTAAACCAAGATGTATCTGGTCCCTACTCACTTGGCTAAGATTACATTGCACAAACTATAGTGACCATAGTGATACACAATCAACCACAGGTAATTGGGCCTTGTGGCCAGGCCACCAAGGTGAGGGTCTATAAACATTAACATAAAAAACATATTTTACGAGATATGTTAATCACGTTTTTATTGATCACTATCTTTATTGCTTGCATACACATTTGGCTAATTTATGTGTCAAAGTGTCTTTGTAGGCACAATCCCTGTCCGATTTAAGGAGCACGAGTGCCCTTAAAGAAGATAAGTACTCTTGAAATTGAAGGTTTAAAGTGTTTGAAATGTTTTGAAGTCTCCACCGTATATATTCAGCTTTGTAAGAACATTGAGCATATGTTGGGTTCCACATTATATGCAATCACACAAATGCATATAGGCACACATATGGACATACATACAAAAAGTTTGAAATGATATTAATTGATATCATAGAACAAATATATTTGTTTATTCCAATCGATTTGGTTAATGGATTAATGGTTTCAGTTGAAAGATTAAATGATCAAATGATAAACATCTTATTTGAAAGAATATTTTTTAAGTTTTTATTTTATCTTGATTTGATTTTATATATATATATATATATATATATATATATATATATATATATATATATATATATATATGTGTGTGTGTGTGTGTGTGAGATAAAAGAATATAGAAGTCACCGAGAGTTAAAAAGTAAATCTCTCTTGATTTTATCTTTTATTTAAGGTGTTATTACGTATGAATTGATATGAAAAATATATATTAATTTTTCACCATTCTAAATATTCATTAAAAAATTAATATGAATGCAACTAATCTTAAAATAATACATATAATTAACTATATGTATTTATTTATTTTATTGTTAATGTAACTCTCTACAGGCATATGGCACTTAAGTAATATAAATATAATTGTCCATAATTAAATGTAATTAAAATATGGGACTGAGGAAGTTCCTGTAATGTGTTTCTAGCTGATGTTGAAGTGAAAATGAATCAAACAGTGTAAATAATTCAAATGTTAGTATGAAATGCGTTTGACATGTCAAAAAAGGACTATAACCATTTATTTCTAAAGTTCATTTTTAAAGTTGGAGAAAGAGTTTTGGTTGGCTAGGGAGAGCCTTCATTTAGGTTTGATCTTTCTCAAGTTTCTAGGTGTTTCTTGATGGTTTTCCAGGTTTGCAAGTGTGATCTTGTTGTGCGTGTTGAGACTCTTGTGAGATTCAAGTGTCTTGGTTTGTATTTTTGTTTATTTTGAAAGTGTAATCTTGTGGATTGTGTAAATCTTTTGAAATAGTACAAGTCGGGCTCTGGTTGCCTTGACAAACTAGATGTAGCTTAGATTTGAGTGAATCAGTATAAAACATTATATTTAGAGACCAAAAAGTTTCGATTACCAATTCAGTTGCTATAACAATTAATATTACTATAGATTGATTTGGTCACAAATTCGATAACTAATTTGCGACTACTACATTTTTGTGGTTATTTTATCAGTGTCAAAATGACATTTTTCTAATATTGTACAATTATTTTTTGAAGAGATCTTCTGCTACCTTCATAAATAAATGAAAATACACAAATCAAGTTTAACTTCTGGTAAGCTCAATTTATTTTAATTACTTTCTTTTCTTTCATATATATATATATATATATATATATATATATATATATATATATATATATATATATATATATATATATATATATATATAAAGTGAAATTTATTGAATCAACACCAAAATACTTTTTAGATATGTATTTATCATGTAAATATTTATACAAATTATTTTTATTACGGAAATAAAATAAGATTAAAGTTATTGTAATTTATCGTGAATAAAGAAATTAAAAATAATTTACAAGCATACTTATAATTTATTTATAATAGTTATACTAATACAAACATTTCTTCTTGGTACTAAAATAATATTATTTATAAAAAAATTGATAATTTTTTTTGGTAAATTATTATTATAATCTCTTTTTTTTTCTCAATGTAAGTTATGATCACAAGTTACAAATATAGGTAAAATATTATACTGAAGAAGAAGAAAACCGTCAACATCATATTAACTGTTATTTGAGTTGAGAAATTTATGGTGGATTTAATTTTCATATTAATTTTATGATAATTTGTGACAATAAAACTGCAGTACAATAAGTGAAAAATATTTCTCTATACATTTGCGAGAACGAAGACTACTTTGTATATAGACGGAAACGATTTGAATCTGCACATTCAATTTTTTTATTTTTTATTTGTTAAAGCTATGATGCACCGATACTTCAAATTGGTTCACGTATTTTTTATCAATGAAGTATCTAATTTATAAAGTAATAGTATACTACAATAAAATCTTTTAATAGTGACCCATTTTAGTGGCAAAAAATAATTAGTCTCTATATAGTGACCAAATTAAAAATTAAAATAGTTCTAAAAAATTAGAATCGATCTCTAAATTGATAATTAAAATAGTTTCAATGATAAATTAATTTTTAAATTTGTCACGAACATTAGCTACAAGGTTTTGACTACCAAAATAATTGGTTTCTAATTAGAAAATTTGGATTCACACATTAACAATCATATATTTATTATGTTTGTAAGAATTATTGTGAATTATTGTACACTTTTCATTATTCATATATCACCACGTATCTGATACATGTATGGTATCTGTGTTTTATAGCTGTTAAGATACAAACATAGCAGTAAATTGTTTCTTTAATTGGTTCAGAGATATACGGATCGAAAGTGAAACAACATTGACCAAATTGCTGTTGTGGGAAAGTAAAATAAACCCTAGAGGTTCCCTTTCTTTTGTTTCTTCATATTTTCTTTTTCTTTTTATCAATAATATTTTGCTTTTTTTTATCAAATCGTTAATACTCTGTCAACATTACTAACATTTTGTCAAATATAAATTTTATAATTCTTTCTTAAATTTTAACTATATTATTGTAATTATTCAAAATATTCATAATACATACATCTCTTATGTTGAATATATATATATATATATATATATATATATATATATATATATATATATATTAAAAATAATGTTAACAACATATTATTATTATTATTATTAGATAAATTTACAATAGTCTCTTAAATACAATATCAATACTCCATCACTAAAAGAGGACCCATATGCAATGAGTGCTTTGGCTAACATTTATGCTCTGAACAACAATTAACATGATTCACTCAAAAGTCTTTCTTGAAAGACCATAACACATTGTTTTCCCTTGGCTGCAATAATATTAAGTTGTGCTTCTTTCACTCCTTTTGCATATCTTGAATTTTCATCTTGTTGAATATATCTCCTCTTCCGCTGATAAAAAATAAAAAAAAGCAAGTTTCCAACCACTTTAAATGATATTAAGACAACAAAAGTTAAAAAAAAAAAAAATGAAGTGGTGAAAGTAATAAAACAAAAGAACACAAACAAAAAATTCTAACTTAACTTAAATACTTACTCAGTGTTCAATGCTTCGTTACAAATATTTCTTTTAACTCCATGCCAGGTGGTAAAATAATTTCCTCTTCAATTGTTTTGCTCTCTAAGTTCATACCAACATCAACCTTTCTATTCCTCCTTGGAACATGGCACCAACATTATCGCCACCATCATCTTTGTTGCAAACTTCAGTAACATACAAAAAGAAATATATATTTTAAGTACAATCATAAAGCCATAACTGAAAACATTACATTTGTTTAAGGTATCATAGACTTACACATTGAGGGCACCTCCAATTATCTAGAATGAGGGTTTTAAGTGGTGAGAGTATGCACCTAGGGTGGAAAGAACAGGTGCATGTTTCACATCTCAGAACATCTCCTTGTTCGCCACAAGCTTGAGAGGAATTCTCTTTCTATTATTAGAAAGGGAAGAAATGTTAAAACATGACATGAAAGAGAAAAACTGATATTTTACATTAATTTTAATAATATCAAAATAAGACTATAACTTAAATCAGATTAAAATTAACAACCCAAAAAGAAAAAGAATCAACTTACGGTGTCACTTCTTTGGATTTTGACAACTTTTTCTGGATGGTTCCCTTGTTTTCGGGTGGTAACTCGATGCCAAATATTTGGAACCATTCTTTTTCTCTTTGGAACATGGCACCAACATTATCACCTCCATGATCTTTGTTGCAAACTTCAGTTACATCATTTGTATCTGAACAATTTTCCTTCCCGAGTTCTCCTGAGGGAAGTACTTCAAGCTCCTGCAACAAATAACAAAAACGAACATGAATCACCAATTATAAGGTCATCTCATAAAAAGTTTATCATAAATTCACTTCTATCTTCATTTAACTTATCATGAATTTGTACAATTAAAGAGATCCTTTCAACCAAATCTGTGAACCACAAGAGATTTTGGAGAGGAGAGAAACATAAAAGTAGCATACCATTTTCATATTAGCGTCACATGAACATAATGCTTCTGAAGCTTTCTTAACAGCAACCATTTTTGCAACCGATGCGATAAATTCCTTGGCATTACGATATAAGATACATAACTTCTTCCTACAAACATAACTCATTTATGAGAATGAATTGATGGATAGAATACCAACTCAAAATGCAAATAGGAAAATACAATCAAAGCCTAATTCCTTCTAAATGTATGTTTGGACCCACGTTTCGAACAATTCACATTTACAACAACAATATTAGTATTGTGTTAAGAGTCTTTATAAAATGTAAAGAAGAACCAAAATGTGTTTTCTTTTTCCTGTATAAGGCCACACGTATCCAGCATGATAAACAATTTTAAACAAGATAAAGTATCTCATGAGGGATAACGATGACCTGGTACAAGACAAGAAAATAAATATGATGCATATAATGTGACCAAGTAAAGCATGCAGACTAATTGAAGAAAATGTGAAGAGTCTTTATAAAATGTAAAGAAGAAAAAGAAGTTGAAAAAGAAAAATACCTCTGAAAAGTTGCTTGAACAGATAGGATCCGTGATAAAACTTCATTCCAGTGAAAAGAAGTTGCAATAACATACTCAATATAAGGTGTGAAGTGAAACATTCCTTCACAGTTCCTTCACAGCAGGAACGAAAGATAAAAGTCAAGGGCAGAAATAAAATAAATGAGGCAACTTTGAGATGTTCTAAGAGGTAGGGAGCCAAATTCATACTTGTTTGATTCCTGATGTCAAAAGTGTTAAAAATTCTGTCTCTTAAATTATTTTTTCTTCTTCTCTCTGGTTAGTTTTCCTTCTCTTAAGGTTACAAATTATTTTTCCTTTCTCTTATGAGTCAGGTATTTTAAAGGCCTTAACTAACTCTCTCTTCTCTCTTTATGTTGGATCACCTCTGTCTGTAAATGTGAATGACCTGCAGTATAACAGGCTTTTTAAATTATTCTTTTACTACTCTTTTTTTTTCTTTTTAGTTTTATTATAAACCTAAAACTAATTCTTTTCGTGCATCTTCCTTCGTTAAATAATTTAATTAATCCGATAGCATTTTTGAGAAAACTTTCTTTTTTCTGTTTTATTTCTACCTAGCAGACCCAGAATCATTTTATTTTATTTTATACTTAAAAAACTAAATTTTAAAACAAATATTGATTCTTACATAGCTAACAAAGAATAAATAATGAGTAAATATATATATATATATATATAATTAGAAAAATGAGATTAGAACGAGGCAGGGAGCTAAATTCATACTTGTTTGATTCCTGATGTCAAAGGTGTTAAAAATTCTGTCTCTTAAAAATAAGATTTTAAATTTATACCATAAATTTAGGATTTATTAGGTAAAAGAATTATAAACATTGTAACGATAAAAAAACATCTCAAATAAAAACATAAAAAACAAAAACTAGTTAACAGCTTTTAAAAGAATAAAGCAATGATCTCATTCCATGAATAAAAAGCTCACCAAGTCAGAATACAGCTTTCCGATAACCTCTTCCGATATGAAACAGCTCTAACCATTTCAAGGTGCTTTGAGGAGGATCAGGGTTACAGTAAGAAAACATGTGCAGTCACAAGAATGAATGGAGTGAAATTATTCTCCGTATGCATACACCTTTATACAATTGCGCCAGGAAAACAAGAACTCTCTATAAATCAAAGGGAAAAAAGAAAAAAAGAAAAAGAGAAAAAGAAGGTGGCGGTGATAGCAGAAAGAGGATTAGGGTTTCTGTGGAAAACATGAGCAGATTTTAGGGTGAACCATTCGGTGGAAGGTTACTTGCTATTAAATACAATAAAGTAGTTTGCATGTAACTCTGCGCCATCGAAAGAGATAAGATTTTTAACCATTCATTGACCAGTGACAAGATAATCCACCATTCATTTATTCACACGCAAGAACAAAAGAAATAACTTTATCACATCTTTGAAATTATAATTTAAATATAAATTGTAGTAAGTAATAATGTTAAATTATTTATACCGTATCTATCACGAGAATGAAATTTTTGTTGCATTTAAATCATATATAATATGATGTATGTACTACTTTTATAAATTTTTACAAAGAAAAGGAAAACCTTAAATAATGTGGAGATTTTAAACGTTTCTAATATTTTAAAAAATTAAAATAAAATAATTTCTTAAAATATAGGGTGTATTTTTTTAATTAATTTAGAATCTATTTCTTCTATATTTTTTTTTTAAAAAAGCTATCCCAAAACATTAGAAAGATTAAATCAACTCCAACTCCAAATAAATAAAATCTAAATTAAATTAATTTATTATATAAGAAAATAAAATTAGTGACCAGTTTTACTAAATTTTCTATCAAAACTGTAAATATTGTATTAGCAAAAACTAAAACAAATATAATTGTTTTTTTATTAAGAATAGTTTAATTAGAAAATAAATTTACTTATTTTGTAGGTCTTAATACTCCACAATATCAAAAGTATCTATTAATTTTGCTGAAGACATAATGTATCAAAAGTATTAAAAACATAGTGATTCTGGCAACATTAATTAATGTACTAATAGAGAAATCTAAGAATAATTCAAATATTTATTAAAATAATCAACATAATAGTAAAAATAAAATATAGATAAATATTTTGTGGAGAGTATAAAATCATAAAAGTTATAGTTTACCGGGTATCCAACTTTGAAAAAAATATTGCTTACGAAATAAATTATTAAATAATAAAATTATATCCTAATTTCCTATCTAAGTCCTTTTATTGGTGAGTATGTTCAAAAAAGTTCAAATTTTTAATAAAGAAGTGTCCCGAGAAAAGTTCTTACACATAGCAGTGGTTTGTTTCTACCAATTAACTATAGACCAAGAAAGACAATTTTGAGTGAATTTACATGAGTTTTGATTCACTTATTTTAGTGAAATGAGTGTTAAAGGATGTGAAGTAAAAGTAATGTTGCTAAATGAAATTTTATCAATTTTTCTTGGTTAGAAATTACAGTGATGTGATGTGTCCTGATAGATTTGAAAACATAATTCTTCTCTCCTCGCACATCCCTTCTCAACATAATTTTGTTCAAATTAAATATGTTGAATTTTTTTTTAAAACGTGTGTTTAAAAGTATGTCAAAACTTCTAATTTAATTATATCTTATTAACACAAAATTAACCTACCATGTATCCAAATTTATTCTGACCCAAAGAGAGACATCAATAGTAAAAATTGATGGAATAATTAATTGCAGGATAATTATACTACTCTCTTATCTAAATTATCACTTGTCAAACAAAATGTAGTGCATTATGGATTGCTATTAATTCCTAAATTGTTCTGAAAAAATCAATTTATTTTTTATTGGTATTATTTTGTATGATATTATAAACTGATTTAATAGTAAATAGTTGTACTTAACTGTTCAAATTTACGTCTGACCTGACACCCTAGTAATATAATAGGAGATGTAAAGGTAAGGGTACTCAATCAGTAAAAATTAAAAATGTAAGTCGAAAAGAAATTAATCAAGCAGATTTATACATCTTGAACAATATTGATGAAGTTATTTTTTAGGCTTAAATACATTTTTAGTCCTATTTTCGTAGTGTTTGTTGCAGATGGTCCTCATTTTGACAGAAAGTTTTAAATGGTCCTCATTTTTATCGAATGTTTAAAATGGTCCTCATTTTCATCATTCGTATTTTATTTGATCTTTTTTTGTAATGCCGTTTAAATCATTAACAGAGCATTGTACAGGTGGCACAATTTGTATTAGGGTGTGTTACGTGTACTATACATATGACTAATTAACGTTAATTTTTCAATTTAGGGGAAATTTTGCAATTAGGGAAATTTCTTCATCTTCATCTTCATCTTTCTTGAGCTCGGAGTTGTAGAGGAAGCAGCTAATACTTGTTATTTCATCATTGGATTGCAGTTGCGCTCTTCATTTGCAATTAGGGTTTTTTGGGTTGTGTTTGCTCATGGGTTAGGGTTTTCATAATTCTATTTTGGGGTTTGTTTGTCTTTTGATTGTTGTGATGTTCTGCATGGTTTCTAACTTACTTCCATGATTTTGTGTAGTTTGTGTCTGTAGGTGAGGTTCAGTTTGTGTCTGCATGGTTTCTAAATTAATATATGTTCAATCTATTAATTTTTGTTTAATGCTATAAGTACTAATAATCTGATCATTGCACAGGGATTAGTGTCTGCAATTCAGGACCTATTACCCACTGCTGAGCACAGCTTTTGCATGAGGCATCTGTATGCAAATTTTAGAAAAAGATTCTTTGGCAAAAAATTAAAGATACTCATGTGGAAGGCTGTTAGGAGCACACACCCAACAGTTTGGGAAAGAGTGATGTTAACAATTAAAGAGTTAAATATTGATGCTTACAAATACCTTATTGTTATACCTCCAAGGTATCTCTCTACTACAGTACAAATACCTGATTTCTGTACAAATACCTTATATAAGGAGAAAAGTTATTTGAAGTGAGGCGCATATCCATGGTTGGAGATAAGTACATAGTGATTGGGACCGTAACATACCTATATAATGGAATTGCAGGAAGAAGATTGCAGCAACACCAATTGGGAATGGAGAAACAAGATTGCCAAAACTCACCAACTGCCCAAACATTCCTTACCAGAACCCTAGCTCACTTATTTATCTCCAAATATCTAATTTCCACACCTGTATAGTACACGTAACACACCCTAATACAAATCGTGTTACCTGTACAATGCTCCGTTAATGATTTAAACAGCGTTACAGAAAAGGACCAAATAAAACACGAATTGCAAAAATGAGGACCATTTTAAACATTTGGTAAAAATGAGGACCATTTTGAACATTTTGTCAAAATGAGGACCATCCGCAACAAACACTACGAAAATGAGGACCAAAAAGGTATTTAAGCCTATTTTTTATATTTCCTAATATATTGACGAAATCAAGCTGACACACCCATAAATGAATTAAAATATTGGGCACTTAATGAACACAAGAAAACTTTATTATCTTGGTTTAAGAGAAATGTTTACTCTCAAACTAGTCTTTTCAAATCTCTATTAAGGTAAGCTCGTGGGCCTAACAATGATACCATGACATATGTAGAGATGGCAACGGGACAGGGCGGGGACGGGTTTCGCTATCTCATACTCATCCCCGTGGAAAAAATTCATCCTCATCTCTATACCCAAATCCAACGGGTATCAAACTTTTATCTTATCCTAATCCCCACAGCATAACGGGTATAATCTCGTACCAGCTAGTACCACTCGCCCAGCCACTAGCCTATGCTCGCCCAGCTAGTACCACTCGCCCAGCTAGTACCACTCGCCCAGCCACTAGTCCAGGACTGGAATTTCCTAACTTGAAAATTCGCCCAGCGAGTCTGCGAATCTGCATAATTCTGCAGATCAGTGTTCTACATAATTATGCAGATCAACTTATTGGCCCAGCGAGGATGCTTGCCCAGCGAGTAAGCAAATCTACACAATTCTACAGAAGTTGATTTAAGCAAAATTATACCTATTCAACCAATCCATACAACCTCAAAACCTCTACAGAGACCATTTGAGTATCACACATTAATTCTATCAACATAATCACACAAGTTGCATCCAATTGCACCTATAGCATACAGTTATTCTCAAACATCAGATAAAACCTAAGTATTTATCATTTTCAAACATCACAACCCAGTCTACATATCAAACACATCCATCAATTATAGAATAATCATGTAATAACATTTCTAATAGATTTGTGAGACATGATAAATATTAGCTTCCCTTACCTGAGATACTATACAGATAGTTCACAAAGAGTCCAAATACACCTCACAACCCGACAGAGTCCCCAATTCTCCCTAAGAACAACAAGAACATGATCAGAGTGCATCAATAGAACCACTGATCAGTTGAAAAACATAAGGAGAACTCAGAAGGTACATGCGGTCTAGAATGATCCGCATGCAATGAGATTTAGACAAAAATAGAGAAAAGAGCAGAAAATCAACTTACTCTGTTTGAGAAATTGATCGGACAGAAACGTAGGGCGTGTCGCAGGGATCCCCCTAGTGGTCTCTGATCGTTGAACAGATGATTACATGAGTCAGAAACTTAGAGAGAAGGCAGAGAGGATTTTAGAAACAGTTCTTATAGAGATAAAGTGTTTATAACTAATGAAACTCGTTTATTAGATTTCTATTTATATTTAAGATTTTTAATAATAAAATAATTGAGTTCCATTATTTTAAATACTTACTCATTCTAAACTACTATTTTCTAGGTCCTCACATTTTGATTCAAATGTTTAAAATAAAAATAATTTATCAAAATTTAATAAAAAGTTGAAATACGTAATTATTATAAAATAAAAAGTTATAAAAATCAAGACACAATTAAAATAAAAAAAAACATGAAAAACATATTACATCACTTTTCATTTCTATATTCATAACATAAATATACAAAAAAATTTATGAGATAAAAGTATTATTTATTAAATTAATATTTTAATGGTGAGATAAGAAATGTATTCTTTTATTTTCAGTAATAAAATAAAATACATGAAAAATACAAAAAGATAAGTTTGTGCTTAATTTCTTACCCTTTTGGTAAAAAAAAAAATATAAGAATGAAAAAATGTGAAAACTCAAAAAATATAAAAGAAAACTTCAAAATGTCTTAATAAATTTACTTATTTTTTATTATACTTAGTTTTATATTTATTATTTATTCACATTAAATGTTATGTTCTACTAAAAAGAAATAAAAATTTTATTTAATTTAATTTTCATTAAAATAATATACTAATATAATTTTCTTTTTTAAAAAAACTTAAGAAGAGCGTGGCCTTCTGACGAACCTGAAACCTGAGATCCGCCCGCAAATATGCACATTGTAGTGAACAAATATGAGACTTATAGTGTGTTTTTTTTTTATAATAGGTCAAAATACAGAAATGAAAGTAAATACAAATTTATAGAGTAAAAAATGTGACTTCTAATGCTTTAAAAATATTGAAGTTAAATTTTAAGATTGAATTCTATTATTTAAAAAAAGAATATGATAAATCATAGTTTTGGATAAAAAAAAATTATTTGAAGACAAGCCTTCTATTATAATTTTTTTTTCAATTTTCCAATTTAAAATAATAAAATATAAAATATAACTGATATTTATCTTTTCTGTTCCATGTAAAACCCTCTTTTTCTGCCCTAAAAATTTAAAGGGCCTAGCCCATATGTTGGGCCTAAAGGCTAGCCCATAGGGTTTAGCTACTTCATGAGTTCTGCTAGGGTTTGTCTCAGTTCTTCGTCAAGCTAATTGAACTCCACTTCGGTTTCACTATTTCCAGCTCGCCAAACTTTTCTTGGAGCTGTGGTGCTTCTCCGTAGTGTACTCGTGGTATTTGCTATCATCTGTCCAAGTAAGGGAAGTTAGGGTTTCACATATTTTAAACTATTTTGCTTGTTCTTGTGAATTCGTGTTTAAAATGCTTGGTGGAAGCGTTCTTGCATGAAACTGAACTAATTGTTGGCTTGACTGTGTGTTCCTGCATTTGCTCGTGTGAAAAACAGGGAAGATTTGTCAAACTCGCCTAGGCGAGTGTGTCTTTCGCCCAAATGAGAAACTCTTGCCTAAGCGAGGAGCTCTCGCCTAAGCGAGAATGACAGTGGCTCGCCCCTCCTCTGTTTCGAGTTGTCATCTGAGCGAGATGGGTTAGCTCGAGCAAGAACTTGAAGTGCCCCTTGCTTGAAATCTCGCTCAGGCGAGAGCTGGTGGCTTGAGCGAGGGATCCTGAGTGAGAGCTGCTAGTTTGAGTGAGGTTGACAACAATGTGCTTGGAGGATTGTATGTTTCCCCTGTTTGCATTTATTGGTTGCATGATTTGTTTGACTTGGCCCCTTTAAAGCATGAAGTATGTGAATATGTATGTAATATCTGATTGGTGGTGCCATCTGTATTGTATGAGACTAAATGGGGAGGAGATGTTGTCATGTTGAAGTGGAAAGTGTGAATTTGTTGGATGGTTGGTTATATATATAGTTGGCATGAGATTGGTATGCATGAAATTTTTATGCGGGTTGGTGAGACATGATTTTGGTATGGTTAGGACGTAATTCCTTGAATCTTTATGTGAGATCTCATGGTGGTGCCTCATTTGTCAGGAGGTAATTCCACGTGGTTTCGTGGTGGTGCCTCATTGGTCAAGACGTAATTCCAAGGGGTTTTTGTGGTGGTGCCTCATTCGTCAGGACGTAATTCCACGGGGTTTCGTGATGGTGCCTCATTGGTCAAGACGTAATTCCACATGGTTTCGTGGTGGTGCCTTATTGGTCAGGACGTAATTCCACAGGGTTTTCGTGGTGGTGCCTCATTGGTCAAGACGTAATTTCACGAGGTTTCGTGTTGGTGCCTCATTGATCAGAACGTAATTCCACGGGGTCTCGTGTTGGTACCTCATTGGTTAGGACGTAATTCCACGAGGTTTCATGGTGGTGCCTCATTGGTCAGGACATAATTCCATGACCCCTGTTAGTGGGAGCTTATGGTGGTCCCTCATGCATAAGACGTAATTCCACGAAGTTCGTGGTGGTGCCTTATTATATAATTTAGTAAGGATTCAAGTAAGGATTACATCCTGACACTCTAAAGAGTCAGTTAGTATCCCGTAAAATGTACTGACTGAAGTGGTGAGAGTAGCAAGAGGTCCTAGTCTTTGACAGGATAATGGCCTTGAATGTTTGAAGGCTAACCTTGTGAGTGGTAGGGTGAAATCCATTGGCAATTGGCTCTGCAGAGCAGTAGAGGCCATCACAAATGCAAGCATCCAATGAATTTGACTGATTATATGTATCCGAATAATCGTGTCTTTGTGTCTTAGTGTTTTGCTTATTGGTCATTATATGTTTGTGTTGATTTATATATCTTGGACTTTTAAATTGTATGCAATACTATGATAAAACCTTTTTCACTCTAGCTTACCCTTTCTACTTGTTTTTATGTTCAGTGTGTGGTTTTCTCCTTTTGCGATGATCATCAATTTATTGATGTGAGCAGATGTGGGAACCCCTAGTGTTCATCAGGGTGATGGAAATTTCACTGTGTAGCCTGGCTTGTGGTTGTATCTCATTCCTTCAAGTACTGCTTGTAGGCATTGTTGCCTAGGTGTTTGGTCAATTGTCAGACTTTCACCCTTGTATGTTTGCCACATGTTTGGGTGAATTAATATGTTAAAGAATGAAATGAGTGGTGTTGGATGTATTGAATGGTTGATGGGCTGAAATTAATGAGTTTAGCATGATCTTGGTATGGATAATGACTTTATATCGGTTGGAGAAACATGATTTTTGTGTGGTCAGGACGTAATTCCACAATGATTGCGTGGTGGTGCCTCATTTGGTCAGGACGTAATTTCATGAACTCTTTAGGTGAGGTTTCATGGTGGTGCCTCATGGTCAGGACGTAATTCCATGACCCTTGTTAGTAGGAGCTCATGGTGGTGCCTTATACTTAGGACATAACTCCACGAAGTTCGTGGTGGTGCCTTATACTTAGGACGTAATTCCACGAAGTTCGTGGTGGTGCCTCATTATATAATTTAATAAGTATTCAAGTAAGGATTGCATCCTGACACTCTAAAGAGTTAGTTAGTCTCACATAGAGCGTACTAACTCAAGTGGTGAGAGTAGCAGGAGGCCTTAGATATTTGAAGGCTAACCTTGTGAGTGGTAGGGTGAAACCCATTAGCAATTGGCTCTGCAGAGCATTAGAGGCCACCACAAGTGCGAGCATCCAGTGAATCCGACTAATTATATGTATCCGGATAAGTCGTGTCTTGAGTCTTAGTGTATTGTTTGTGAGTCATGACATGATTGGGTGATGTATGTAACTTTGACTATGAAATTGTATGCAATTGTATGATAAAACGTTTTTCTACTCTAGCTTGCCCTTTCTGCTTGTTGTATGTTTTGTGTGTGGTTTTCTCTTTTTGCGATGATCATCAATTTATTGGTGTGAACAGATGTGACAACTCCTTGTGGTCATTAGGATGATGGAGACTCCACTGCATAGCTTTGGGTTGGATTCCGCTGTCCAAGTTTCTTTTAGGGTTGTAGCCCATGTATTTGTCCGCCTCTTGGGTAATTATTTTGAATATTGTCAATCCTTGTACTTTGTTTTGTATTGACATCGTGGTGTGTCTCAGTATTTCATTTTAGTACCTTGGATATTTGTAAGGAGTGACGTTATACTCCATGACTTTGCTTCTTATATTGTTCTGTGTGACATTTCATTTAATTAAGATTATTATTTAAATGGGGTGTTACATGGTGTGTCTTAGTTTTCTTTCTGATATGTTCGGATGACTATAAGATCCTTATATTTTAAGTCTCGTGTCCTTTTGATATTTAATTTATGTAATGTTTTATTTAAATAGATTTATCTATTAAAATGAGACGTTACATTCCTATAATATATTCATGTATTTTATGTAATGACAATTTTATGTGAGAAAGAAGAAACAAAGGACGTTGGAAGCAATTAAGAGAGGATTATTTTGAAATGTCTGGATAGAGGCATTGTATTCTCCCGTATTTTAAGAAATTTTTATATTTCATATTATTTTATTTTCATTTTTTTAAAAATTATTTTATTACTCTTTTCTTTTTCTTTTCTAAGACCATTTGAAACATCAAATAACAGAAATTTTATGAAATTAATGGATTTTTTTTTCTCAAAAGAAAAGAAAAACATTATTTTTTTGTAATTTAATTTTTTTTCTATTATTTGTATTTTATCATTTTTTATTTTCAAAGTTAATTTTTACTTAATTTTTATGTTGTTATCCGAACATAATTAAATATTAACATTATGGATAATTTAATATTAAATGTTTAAAATGACTAATTTAGAAATGGACTATTTATTTAATAATATTCTTCTTAAGAAAATGAGAAGTAAATTTAATGAACATACAATATACAGGACGAGTTTTAGAGAACAAATGATTCTTTTATTTCCTTCATCAAATTCTCTTGTAATCTTTACAAGAACATATACTAAACAAATAATCTATTTTAAGAAATATTCATTTTAAATATTTAATATCTAATTCATCCCTTTCGATATTACATTAGTTTCAACGTTTCTCTACACACAATTATTTGTTTAATTTAGATGATTTGAAACATTAAATAAAAGGTCACAAAACGAGTTGGTATGGTTCTTTTACTCGACTCAAGAGCTGTGAAAATATAGCAGGTTGGGTCAAATTTTTTAAAGATAACGGGTTGAGGTTGACAATCATACCTACCTATAATGCAATGCAATAATATTTCAACTTGGATCACGTATTCATGTTCAATACGTATCATGTCCAATACTTTAAGATACTTTAACAATATTTATTAATGAAGTATTTACTTTATAAAATCTTAGTACATTACAATAAAATCTTTGTATAGTAAACAATATTAGTAACAAAAAATAATTAGTCACTGTATAGTAACCAAATTGACAACTAAAATAGTTTCAAAAAATTATAATTGGTCTCTAAATTGATAATTAAAATAATTTCAATTATGAATTGGTTTTTAAATGGTCACTAACATTAGCTACCATGTTTTGGATTCACACATTAACAATCATATATTTATTATATTTGTAAGAATTAATTTACATTTGTTAATATTTATATATCACATATCGTATTCTATTATTTTGAAAATAAACGTATCGACGTATCGGATACATGTCGTATATAATACACGAATCGTATCTGTACATCATAAATACCCACCAATGGACAGCTAGCAAGTAGCCCATCAATTTTGATTTTGATTTTGATTTTGATTTTGATTTGGTTACTACTGCAGTTGAAAGTGATAGGTGAAAAATTAAAGAATCGCATCTAATACAGTGATAAATTCTCAATACAATGGCTGGAAAAAGAGACAATTTAAATATATATATTCTCCTTTAATTCTAAACCGTAGCAAAGTTCTAAGATTTAAATATCACAATATCTATTTTATCATTTAAACTGAGCCAATAACTATTGAACTATGTATTATAAATAACTTTTCATATATACAGAATTTTATATATTTTATTTTTTTATCAGTAATGACTCGTATATAAATAAAAAAATATACATTATGATTCTTCGATCCTTATACAAAACCCATGAAAATAAAGACGAAAAAAATAAATTTATAATTCTAAATCTTCTTTTCAAATTGCATTAATTATTAATTATTGTGTGCATAAAAAACACAAACATGTGATTCCTCGTGTGCATAAAAACACAAACAAAATTCAAATTAAAAAACTTTGCATTAATGCTAATATTTACTATCATTACATGTCGTCTGAATCTGTATTTGGTTTCGGCCTATAGTCCCAGTTGAGCTGATTGGTTGAGAAAAGAGGCAAAGAAAAACGATTTTCAACGAAAACAAAATTCATTGAAAAGCTAAAACCTGCTGTGTCATTGTGCATAAATATGTGTTCTATGTAAATGACGAAATTGCCAAGTTAGAATCAGTGCAGAAATTGCTAAGTTTTTACAATATGAACCAACTTATAAGTCTGCACATCTAATTCACCTTATATATGAACAGAACACAGTGAATTGATTCCTATGGTCCCATTTGAACTCATTGGTTAAAAAAGAGGCAAAGAAAAACTGTTTTCAACAAAAACAAGATTTATTGAAAACCTAAACCTGCTGCATTATTGTATATAAATAGATAAATATACATATAATATATAATAGATTGACGAAGGATGCATTCACTTAGTTTCTCGTTTCTTCCCAATGTTTTTCACATTTGCGATAATCAGGACTTGCTTTATGAGAGGAAACAAACACAACAGTAAATTGCTTCATTTAATGTTCAGAAAGATTACAATTTTCAATAAAAAAATGCTATATATTAAAGAGCTGAACACCGTTGTCAATGGCCATCATGCACAAATACGAATCCCTAGTGAAGCAACAGTCACCAAATTAGTGAGTTGGAATGAGTGGAAGGGTCAGAAAACCCTAGATTTTGCAGAGAGGTTTTGTTTCTTCACGAAAATTTGTCTATATACACAATTAATGGTAAGATCTCTCTTCTATTATTGTTTGGTGATAAGTTTCAAAAGATATAATCAACAATATTTTCCATATTCTAAAGAATTTATTATGTTAAAATTTAAAATAACAACTGTTATTATTATTATTATTATTATTATTATTATTATCAAATAAAAAAAATATATCACAAAATAAATTTAGAAAATTATATTAAACCTCAGTGTAAACTCTAACATCTCAATAATTTAGCAGAATAAATCAATCATTCACCTTTCTTTCTTAATTCTATTCATTTTTCGCTCTTTGATTATATGATGATAAATTATTTTGAACCAGCTAGGATACAGAGAGAGTACAGTCAATTGGCTCTTTCATACTCAGCCTATGGTCTCAGTGTAGTTGAGCTCATTGGTCGAATAAAGAGGCAAAGAAAAACGGTTTTCAATGAAAACAAGATCATTGAAAAGCTAAGCTTGCTGCGTCGGAGAGCACAGTGGTTCCACCTTAGATTTAGATTTTCAGAGAGGTTCGCTCATCCTTTGTTTCTTCTTCTGTCCTCTGTTTCTTCTTAAAAAAAGTAGCTAAATTTTTAATTCAAAAATAATTTGCTGAATTTTTTATATCTTAAATATGTCGTGACATAAACCATTTCAAGAATATTCAAAACACATTGATTTCTATAATAAAAAAATAAGTTACTTGACTATATATATATTTCAAATATTGGTAGAACACTAAACAAAACGTTTTATGTCCTAAAAATATTGGGTATTCCAAATATAAATTAATCATATATTGTAGATCTTAAATTTATTAAAGCCTATAAAATATTTTAAAAATGCAGTGAAGCATATAATAATATTCTAACATAGAAGAGAGAAATATTTTATTAAATTTGCATATATTTGAAGTCACTTATCTAAGTAAAAATGGTATACTCATTTTTGTTTCATGTACGACAGACTTCTTTGGAGTGAACCTCTATCATTATAGGTAGTGATACCAAATACTCATATTTTATATTTTAGAATTAATTTAGTGTTTAATTTTTAATACACTTTTTAAAAAAAGTATCAGAAAACATGGTAAATAACTAAATAAAAACTAACTATCCAAGTAAACAAAATTTAATTTAAACTAATTCGTTGTATAAGAAAATAAAATAAAGACTACCATTAAAAAAAAATTCTTTTGAAACTGCAGAATATTATAAACTTTCAAAAGACGAAACAAACATTGTTTTCTTATCGGGAACAATTTTATTTAAAAAGTAGATTTACATACTTTTTATGTTCTTAATATGTGTATCATTTTTTTCGTTTTAGTTCCATTAATTTTTTTCCAACAGTCACTTCTAAATTAAATATTTTATTTTTACGTTTTTTCACCTATGCATGATTATTCGTGTATTTATTAATTTCTTTAATGATCTGAGATGATACGTAGAAAAGTCAAGAAAAATGAATAACCATAACTTTATATATATATA
>Ga0209589_1003669_pt1 | contig 26789 bp, 16 predicted proteins | sample CowpeawhiteBW_FD_187525 | JGI IMG/M metagenome (GOLD analysis project Ga0209589, IMG submission 187525) | Root nodule microbial communities of legume samples collected from California USA - Cow pea white BW (SPAdes) (version 2) | ecosystem: Host-associated > Plants > Roots > Nodule | place: USA...
TGTAATCAAAAATACAGAAAACAAAACAAGAAACGAATACACCTAAGTTGTGCAGATTTGACTTGATGCTCCTTGAATCAAGCAAGATCCATCATGGTAGAATCAACCATCAATTCTTCTTGGATCTATACTTGAGTTATCTTGCAGAATCTTCTGAAACTTTGTGTCTCTCAGATGGCTCTATCTCAGATGAAAACTGCGTGATCTTTCTGATTTTTCCAGACCCAAAACAGATTCCAAAACAACTTTTATACAAAGGTTTTTGCTGTCACTAATTCGATTAGCAATTTACCTAATCGATTATCGTGAGCATATTTTCACTTACTTTGTACAATACTCACAGCTAATCCATTAGTTAAAGAACTAATCATATGCAGAAATACACAGCAGGCCTGAAATACATTTGATAAAGAGAAACTAATTGCCTAATGCATATCCTAACTGGACCAAGCTATGTTTTATCCTAGATCAGTAGACATCATCAAAATTGTTCTTTATTTATGGATGAAAGGCTCCCCCTTTCAACAATTTCTCATTATTAAATTTTTTTATTCATCTTGTCATCTTTTGGTTCTTCATCTTTTATTAGTTCGATTATAGTTTTTTGGAATTCATGGGCTCTTTCGGGAAACTAAGAAATGAAGTTGGTGCAGAGTGTGCAAATGGTGGGTGGTGGTCAGGTTTCAGAAACAGTGGATGGTGAAACATCAAGTTTTATTTTCTCTGTATTCAGTATTTTCACTGTCGTTATTCTTCAGGCCAAACTTGTGGAGTTGTTGATCTTGTAAATAGGTATTATATAATTGTGAGGACATTTGTGTTGTTAGACTGTTTGACTCTTGCAATTTGATTATCTTCTTCTAATCATCTTGCAGTGAAGAGGACTATTGGACTGTGGAGGAAATAGCTGTAGATTATTTAACATACTACAAAGCTTTATGTTTTATTTCGTTTCTATTCACTATTTTTCCTATGTTTGGAATGGTCGAAGTCTCTCCTATTGGTTTGTAGGAAGGTACGTGTGTCAGCCATGGTGTTTGTCTAAGCAAGAGCAATACTTGATTGTTAAACATTAAGATCATTGTGGAAATTTGTGGAAACTTCTCCGTTGGATTTTTTAATTATTAAATTCGTTATTCATATATGGCTAGGTCCTTCATCTTTTACCAGTTTGATTATAGTTTTCTTGAATTCAGGGAAACTAAGAAATGAAGTGGGTCCAGAGTGTGCAAGGTGGGAAGGTTTTAGAAACAGTAGATGTTGATCCGTTGAAACATTAGGTTTTGTTATCTTTGTATGCAGTATTTTCACTGCATTTATTCTTCAGGACAGACTTTTGGAGTGGTTGTTGGAGGACTGTTTACTCTGTTGATTTTGATGAAGAGGATGTTTATCGGATCGTGGAGGCAATAACTGTAGATTAGGTAACATACTACAAAGATTTACATTTTATTACGTTTTTATTTACGATTTTTCTTATGCGTTTGAGTTGGAATGGCTGAAGTCTCTCCTATTGGTTGTAGGAAGGTACATGTGTCGGCCATGATGAGTAAGAGCAATACTTGATTGCCAATGTTATTTCATCGAGTGTTTTATGGGAATTTCTCCATTGGTTTTGTAATTCTTGAATTTGTGAATTTGTCTTCTTGTCTAAGTCCTTCGTCTTCCCCTTGATTGATTAAATTTGTCTTAGATTCATGGGTTTTTGAAAGAAAGTAAGAAATGGAGTGGATGGAGATACGGTGAAACCTTAGGTTTTATTATCTTCACATTCATCATTCCCTTTGCTGTTATTCTCCATGCTAAATATCTTGTAAATAGGCACTATATCAATGAGAAGCTTTGACATGTGTTGTTGGATTGTTAATCTTGTTTATGTTGATTGTCTCTTCTACTCGTGTTGCAACAAATAGGATGTCTGTATTGAATTTACTACAAAGCTTTATGTTTTTCTAGTTTCTATATATTATTATCTAAGAAGCCTGCAGCTGACGGCACTATGATGGCTGAAAGGTTGGAGGGCGAAGGCGACGGCATGTGGGAAGGATCATGGCACGTGTCATCATGTGTCATCATGTAATTGGACAGATTAATTAGTAGAGGATTGTTACAGGTTGAGTGGAGTTTAAGTGATAGAAGAGGTGGAGAACAGGTTGTTTTGGAGGTCCACCTCAGGAGGAGTATGTAAATAAAAATTGGGGTGTATTTAGCTCTTGACTATTTTTTTCCAGAATTTGTTGATTTTGGACTTATTTTGTAACTTTGAATATTTTAAATCTATACTTTTAATGATCCAAATTAAATTTCAGTTGCATTAACAAATATTAGAATATTCAATAATATTTTATATAATTAAAATCAAATTTTACGTAATTTTTAACTTACGTACTTAATAAATCAAATAATTAAAAATTTTAATTAAATTAATCTTAAAGCACAAAAAATTTATTAAATTTTTAAATTTAAACATTAAATGAGGATAAAAATTTGAATTCATTAATGACTTATTTTGATTCATAATATCATTGGGCTTTCAAGGTATTATGAATGCACATGATTTAGTACTGAGGAAAGGATCCAAGGAGTGGGCAAGCTTTATGTAAGAATGATGAAAAAGATGTGGTTGTCGGAATGGATCCATGGAGTAGGCAAGCTTTATGTAAGAATGATGAAAAAGATATGGTTGTCGGAACGTGTGAATTAGATGAACTCGAATGTAGGGATGATACTCTTCCATTTCTGTAGACATATACCTTTATATATGCCCCTCTTTTTGAAAGATTTGGATTTTGACTTCTTTTTAACAACTTTGAGAAGGGATTACTAACTGTGCTGAATATGGCCCTTCTCACTTGCACCCTAATAGTTGGGTTTTTATTCGAGCTTTTATATTCTCTGTAGAGGTCTTGGGATCCGACCTACGTATGTTATTTTTCTATATTTCTTTGAACAAAATAGCAGCTCGTCTTGACAACTCTGGGCCTTCTTGAGTGGTATAGGTGGTCAAGATCTATTCTCGACAACTCTGGGCCTTCTTGAGTGGTATAGGTGGTCAAGATTTATTCACTTTATACCAATCCTCCTATAAAGGTTTTAAAGGAGTCTATATAAAAATTTAAAAATTTTAGCACTTGCTCATAACCTGGCCTTGTTAGAAGGATTTCCTTTGTATTGGATAAAACACCTTATCCAAAAGAATGTTCGTCAAATGAAAGAGTTGGAAGAGTTAAACTCGGTAGATCGGAAAGGTTGTGAAGAATTAGAGGGTATAGAGGTCATTTTCGACATTCGTAAGATCTTAGAGCTCAAGTATTGAAAAATAGACTTAAAATTGTTCATTGGTATACACTCTTGTATTAACTTCATTCTTTCATGGTTTGCTAACTTTGTTTGTGATGATAGAGAAGCAAATGGCTCTATCCAGAAAATGACGTATCAAGCAGAAAGGAAATTCGAAAGGTGGGGCGAGCTCTCGAGTTCAAGGCTCTCCTACAAAGATCAGTCCTGAGAGTGGCCCCGAGACCATTCAGAATGACTCTAAGCTAAAGAAAAGGAAAGTAGGGCACGAGGGAACTAATCTTGAGGCTTCAGATTCTAACGACTGTCGATTATTATCAGGACGAGCAAACTTGCTACCTCGGGTTCAAGAAAAATATTTTGGGATGAAGACTTTGAACACTTGGCTCATCGGCGAGCTCACAATTTTTCTATGGCGCAGTGCTTTCAAAGCGTGACTCTAACTCGACCTGAGAAGGACTATTGCGCTATTTGCATCAGGCCGAAGCTTCCTCACTCTTTTTGGTTGATTGCTTGGAAACGTTTGAGCAAAGGGAGTTGAAATTAGTGGTAGATTTGGAAGCGTCTAAAAAATAAATTATACAACTTCAATCCGAGGCTACCGAGCTTGCTAAAGTTAAACAAGCTTTGAAGGATAAGGAGGTTGAGTTGTCCTCTTTGCAAACCAAAGTTGATGAACTGACTCTGAAGGTTCAAACTTGTGAGACTCAAGTGCAGGTCTTGATTGTCTAGTGCCAAAGTTTAGAAAACGAAAAAGAGGAGCTCACTGATTAGCTTTGTGCTACACTTAAATAAGGGTTTCAGTTAGCTTGGGATCAAGTGAAAGTACTTTGCCCTGATGCTGATACTTCCAACACGGATATTACAAAAGAAGTAGTGGATGACCAACTGGTAGAGATTGCTGATGAGTAGAAAAAAATGTGTAATAGTTTTGATAGCTCGTAAATTTCTTATTGTAGCTTAGGCGTATTAAACATTGATAATACTTTGTTGCTTGTTTTTTGAACACTGATGCTTGTTTAATATTGTTTGCTTCTTTCACTTCCTGGGATGTAATGATGGTATTTATAACTTGTTCTTCTCAAGTACCAAGTATTCTTAACTTAAAGAAAAACTCTTTAAGCTAGATAAGATGGGATACAACTCCTTCTTTCCAAATATTAAATTATAGTATTCATAACTTAAAGAAAAATTCTTTAAGCTATATAAGATGGGATATGACTTGTTCTTCCTAAATATTAATGAAAAAACCGTTAGCATATTAACATACGGTTGGACCGAGATAGTCCTCAGCGTACTGAGATTTTTACTCAACGCATAGCAAGGTCGGACCGCGATAGCCCTCAACGTACTGAGATTTTTACCAAGCACGTAGTGACGTCAGACCAAGATAGCCCTCAATGTATTAGGGTTTTACTAGGCGCATAGCGAGGTGGAACCGAGATATCCCTTAGTGTACTTAGGTTTTTATTAGGCGTGTAGCAAGGTCGAACCAAGATAGCCCTCAAAGTACTGAGGTTTTTACCAAGCGCATAGCGAGGTCGAACCGAGATAGCCCTTAGCATTTTGAGATTTTAACCAGTAGCAACGTCGGACTTAGATAGTCCTCATCGTACTGAGGTTTTTACCAGTGCGTAGCGAGGTCGGACTGAGATAGCCCTCAACATACTGAGGTTTTTACCAAGCACGTAGCGAGGTCGGACTGAGATACCCCTCAGCGTTCTGAAGTTTTTACCAGGCGCGTAGCAAGGTCGTACCGAGATAGCCCTCAGTGTACTAATGTTTTTACCAAACGTGTAGCGAGATTAGACCGATGTTTTCGAAGTAAGGATAAACTAAGTTTGAGATTTAACATGAATATTAACATATCAAAATTATGAATAACTCACCTCGTTAAAAAATCGTCCAATTAGTTTTGGAGGGAAAAAGAGTGTGGGTTTTATTAAAAGGGAATTCTCTACAATGTGAAATAGCAGGAACTGAAATAAAAGAAAGAGAATAAATATGTAGTAGAGACAAAATTTCGCTAAAATAGGATCATAAGCTTATTGTGTTCCATGTCCTAGGGATGGTCGTTCCATCCAACGTCTCCAATTTATATGCTTCTCCAAAAAGGACCTTTTGGAGTTGTTCCGACCCTACCCATTTTGGCGAGAGCTATCCTCCATTTCTATTGCATGAGCCCTCCTTAATACTAGGTCATTTTCTTTGAAGTCATAGGGTTTCGCCTTTGTTCTGTATCGCCTTTCTACTCCTCTTTTTGTGACCTCGCTTGTTATTCGAGCCAATTCACAAACTTCTTCCGAAACATCCAACTTGGCACGAATACCCTGCTTACCATCTTCTGGAATAGTGGTTATCTCTCTTGGAGGATTTTCGAGTTCTAAAGGAAGGAGAGCATTTGTCCCATATACTAAACGGAAGGGTGTCTCCTATGTTGTAGACTATGGGGGTGGTGTGATATGCCCATAGAATACAAGGTATGTCCTCTGGCCATGTTGTTTTTGCCATTGTTATTCTCCGTTTAAGTGCTCTTAGAATGACTCTATTTACTGCCTCAGCTTGTCCATTTGTCTGAGGATGCTCCATTGATGAGAACTTTTGTTTCATCCACACTTCGTTACAAAGTTTCCTAACTTGAGAGCTTGAGAATTAAGTTTCGTTGTTTGATATCAAGTGATGAGGTCTGCCAAATCTACAAATTATATTTTTCCATATGAACTGTGTGATTGTGGTAGCTATGATAGAAGCCACGGGTTTATCCTCTATCCATTTCGTCGTATATTCAACGGTGACTACGAGAAACTTCATTTGATGAGCTGCTAATGGGAATGGTCTGAGTATGTTTATTCCTCGTATGTATGAAAGGGCCAAGACCTCAGGGGGACCTCAGTATGAAAGGGCCTTTGACATTGGACACATTTCTGCACATGTTCCATACAATCCTTCTTCATCGTGGGTCAGAAATAACCTGCTCGGAGAACTTTTAACATCAGGGCTTATCCTTCGACGTGACTATCGCATACCCTTCGTGCAACTCAATCATAATTCTTTTAGATTCCTCGTGATCTATGTAGGTCAATACGGGTCGAGAGAAACCAAAACGAAAGAGGTGGCCATCCAATAGAGTATATCTAGAAGAACTTTTATTGATGCGTTGGGCTTCTGTTGGGTTTGTGTGTAGCACTCCGTCGGTCAAGTAAGTTTTTATGGGTGTCATCCATGTTTCTGACCTATTGCTCTCATAAGTGGTCATAATTGTAGCTCGTCCCAAGGTATCTATTCTTGGGGCATTTAACATCTCCTTGATAACTGACTTTTGTTGCCCCGGTTTAGTACAACTGGCTAGTTTGGATAGTAGGTCTGCCTGATTGTTATCTTCCTGGGGACATGGATAAGCCCAAAGGTGAGAAAAACTTTGGCTAGGGTCTTTATGTATTCCAAATATCGTGCCAGTTGAGGATCCCTGGCGGCGAAATCACCGTTGACTTGCCTGGTGACCGAATGAATCACTTTTAGTCGTAAGGTGTGTAACCCCCATTTCCTTAGCCAACAACATACCTGCAACTAGGGCTTCATATTTATCTGATTATTGCTAGTTTTAAAAGAAAATTTCATAGACTGTTCAACAAGGATGCCTCCTAGTCTTTCCAGAACTACAACATCCACGGACAAGAGCCATTTCATAGTTATGATGTCTTTCGGGCCGAGCTCCTCGTCATCATTGGTTGAAGGTAGTGTTAACTTGACCACAAAGTCCAACAACACTTGTGCTTTGATGGGACCTCGTGGCTCAAATGTGATTTCGTATTCTCTGAGTTCTATGGCCCATTTTACTAAACGACCCGTCATATCCAATTTCTTAAGAACTTTTTTAATTGGGAGGTCGATTTTTAGTACTACTTGAAAACGTTAAAAATAGGGTCGAAGTTTTCGAGTTGTGATCACGATTGCTAGAGCTGTTTTTCCCAAAGTCGGATATCTCTTTTTCGCTATGTGTAGTAATCGGCTTATGTCCAACCCTTTCAGTTTTAATATTTCTTCCGTAGCGGCTTTTGCCTTTTCGTCGTTGAGCCTCCTTCGCCTTTGTATCTTTGCCCTGAATTTGTAGTTAACATTTAATTGGTGGTAGATAACATCGGGGTTTATTCCTGACAGATCTTTGGTGGTCTAGATTGGAACCAATTTTCACCTTTTTACCTGATGAATTTTTCACCTCCTTCAAGTCTCTTACTAGCTTCGCACCGCGATGTTCATCTGAGGACCTTAGATCTAGCTCAGCTTCTAGTGCTCCTTCCTGACGGGACTTGATTGAGCTATGGTATAAGTTTTTCTCGTGCGTAGGCTGTTCTCGTAGCACTTACGAGCAATTTCTTGGTCAACTTTCATAGTGACTACCCCATCCTCTATAAGAAATTTCATCTTCATGTGGGTAGTAGAAACTATTGCCCCAATTTATTTAGAGATGGCCTTCCTAGCAGCAAGTTATAGAAAGAGGGAGTGCTTACCACCATATATCTGACCATGATCGTTTTTATTGCTCGCTCATCTGTGAAAGTCGTTCAAAGATCTACATGGCCTCAGACCTCTACATGTTCTCCTGAAAACTCCACTAGTACTCCATCAAAGGGCTGCAATTGGTCTCTAGGAACTTGCAGGCCTATGAATGCATCCCAAAACATCATGTTTGTCGAGCTCCCCTGATCAATTGCATATTCCTTCCCATCATGACTAATGATATCAAAAATGGGGGGTATACATCCTTCATATCTTCCCCCGAGAAGGTAAGAGTCAAAATTGGAGTGGAGACCTCCATAGTGGCCATTGACATAACATTTCTAGCATAACGCTTTCTTGCTGACCAACCTCCCCTTGCGAATCCCCTGACTATAGTATTAAAATTGCTTAGAATCGATGTTTCGTTTGGTTCCCCGATGGGCTTCTTGTGTCCTGGTTGGCAATCCTTGTCCTCCTGTTCCTCTTGGTCTTCTGAGTTGACATACTTCCGAAGTATTCCCTTTCTGGCTAGACTAGCTAACTGCCTCGTCAAGGGGAAACAACTCTCTATGTCATGTCCATAAGTTTTATGAAATTCACACCAAGCTGACGTGTCTTTTCCGAGTAATCTTCTAGTCTCTAAAGGAAAGTGCAAATATCTCATAATGTCGACATCCTTTATTAATTGTGCTTTGAGTTTAGTGAAGGTTGGACAAGTCGATTTAACCGTCTTCCTTTGAGGAGCTCGTTGTGTGGAGTAAGGGGTAAACTTGTAGTTTGGTCGCTTGTGTGGTGAAAATGTCTCTATTACCTGTTGTCGTGTATCTTTGTTCTTACATTCGTATGTTTTTCTTCCGCTCTCTTCTTCTGCATAGCTTCCTCCGTCTCGATGTATATTGTTGCTCGGCCTCACACGTTGGCCAATGTTGTCGTGGGAAGGACTCGCTAAAGGGGTTTGCTTGCATCCCTTTGACAAAGGCCCCTACTAGCATCTCCTCACATCTCCTCACTGGGTTAGTGAGCCCCATGCTTATGTCACAGAAACGATTGAGGAATTGCTTCAACGACTCCTCCGAGATTTGCTTTATGTCAAACATGTCGGCGATCTGTAACGGTTTTGGTCAATTTACTGCAAATCGCTTCAAGAAGACCTAAGAGAATGTGGAAAAAGATGTAATGGATGCATTAGGGAGTTTACTAAACCATTTGAGAGTTGTGCCGGTGAGCGTTCCTACGAACATCTGGCAACGAACGGCGTCACTTCCTCTAGAAATCAACATCTAAGCTCGGAAAGCTTTAAGGTGGGCTTCAGTGTCACCTTCCCCAAAAAATGGTGGAACCTTTGGAATGATAAAATGCGGGGGTATCAGCTCTTCCATTATTCTCCTAGCGATAGGGTGCCCTTTGTCTTGATTCATGCTCCTATTTGCAATGTTGTCATCGCGAAAGTTATCGTGGTCTCTCATCCAGGTACGCAAGTCTTCATTGCGCTTTCGTAACTGCTCCTGTTGGCGTAGTGATTCTTCTAAACGATGGCGGGATTTCTATTTCTCTTTCTGCAAGTGTTCGCTTTCTGTTTCCATTTCGGCTCGACATCTTGCCTCGTGCTCTTGCCATCGAGCTTGCTCATCGTTTACCTGCTTTCGCATAGCTTCTTTTTCGTGCCGTAAGTTTTCAATATGTTGCATAATTTGCTCCATGGTGAGGGGATCTCATCCATTGTTTCTAAGGGTTGTTACTTCCATGCTATTTTATGTGGGCAGGGATGCTGGTTTTACCTACCCCACAGTGGGCGCCAATGTTCCGATCTCGAACTAAGGATCAAGCCAGAACAACAATAACCTTAATTTACTATCAATCGATAGCCCAGTCTCTTCTTTCTTTTGTTTCACTTTTACTCTCGCTTATACTCTTTTTTTTTTATAAAAAAAATGCCCCTTTCTCATCTATTAATCTTTCATATATAGGGTCTTCTGTTGGTAACCATTTTCTACTTCCAAGTTCTCAACTAATCAACCTTTCCACTCCTCCTTTATTTTCGTATATTGTTCCCTAAAATCCAAGGACATATCTTAGAAATGTTGCATTTTGTTCACACCCTCTCTTTGCACCAGTTTCCCTCTTTTGGGTTATCTCCTTTGGGCTGCTTTGGGCCATGCTAATGGGCTACCTTCTGATACACACGTATTTTGTGTATGTACATCTCTATATCTTAGGATTAACTCCGACCTTGACGAGATGTCCGACCATGTTAAAAAAAATGTAATGAGCTACGTACTGCTCGAAAAATGAGGTTGAATTTTGACCTGAGTCCGTGGAGAGTACACTAACCAACAAATTTCATCACAACCAGAAAAAACCCTAATCCTGCAAAAACCTTAACCCACAAATTTTTTACCACAACCAGAAAAACCCCAATCACACAAAAACCCTAACCCTAATCTCGATGTGGAAGAAGAGAAACGACATCAAAGGCATTGTTGTGGGAGAGGACCGTTGTTGTCAGTGATATATGTTGTCATCAGAGAGGTAGTCACTAAGAAACATCATCAGAGTCGCTTGAAGTGGAATGTCACGCAAAGTTGGAAGGAAAGGAAGATTTTGTTCAAACTTCTGAGTAAGGGAGAGTGTGAGTTTGATGGTGTGATAAGAGATTATGTGATGGTGTGATGACAGATTGTCCGATGTACAGTAAAAGATAAGGAGAACGAAGGAAAATAGGGTGTTCAACCAACCATATCACATAATCACTTCACAATGGGTTGTGGGTCAGTCCGGGGTAACCTTACAATCTATTGGGTCAATTAAATTCGGCTAGACCGCGACGTGTTTAGAAATTCTATTACAACCCTTTTTAAACTTGATTAGTCTAGAAACTTGGCCAACAAAACACTAGAAGACCCAACGAAAACTAAGCGAACACAAGCCAATAGATCCTAAGAAAAGAAGACCTTCATACCATAAAAATGTGACATTCTATATAAATAGAATAAATCTACTAAATAAAATATCACATAATTATAATATTAAAAAACACATTACGTGAAATATATAAATAATAACTATTACAGTTATCCATGATATACTATTTATCCATTATATATTGAAAAAAAAGTTAAAGCATAAAATAATCTCAAAAGCACAACATAAAAATTAATAGTTGTCAAAAAAAACTTGCTTATAAAATACTAAACTACAAAACAACAATTGTTCTTCAAATAAACCGGCGGGTCGACACGTCATGTTTTTACAATCTTTTTTTTTTGTGTTTGTGTATGATTTGTCGATTATAAATTTACGGATTTATAGATAATAATTTTGAAAGAAATAAATACATAAAATAACATGATAATTTATGTTGCCTTATTTATCATGCACACGAGAGGCAGGGGGGAAAAATTAAACGGGCCAGCCGAGTGTGTTGTTGAAGTGGAGAGTGAGTCCAGAGAAAAGCGTTTGTTTGACCAAAACGAAAGTGTTCCAAACTGAGGTGCGCGGTGGCACCCCCAATGGCTCTGCTGGGGGAGGATGGCCGCGGTTACGAATTGGCACGGAAGCTCGACACGTGCGGCGTGTGGCGAACCTGGCTCGGCGACTCCACCTACGCCGGCTTCGCACCCTTCCTCACTTCCCCTTCCGCCTGGGATTCCTTCATCACCTCCTCCACTCACGTCCCTCTTCAACTCAGGGTCCGCGCGCTTCTCTTCGACAAAGCCACCGCTTCTCTCTCGCCAAACCCTAACCCTAACTCTAATCCTAACTCATATCTCCAACGCCTCAACCCTACCTACCTCCAATTGCACGCCGACGACATCTACTTCACCCTTGACACTCCCTCGCACGACTCCAAGGTACGTGAAACCTATTTCTTCTCTTCTCTTTTAATTACTTCTCCGAATTAACATTTCTTCAATTTCACGCAGAATCAATCTAATAAAACGGCCTCTGCTTCCGGATCCAGGTACGTTGAATCTGAATTGCCGGAAACGTGGTACAGTCAGGTGATTGATAAGTACAAGACTAGTAAGAATATAGTTTCCGGCGAATCGCGTTCGCCGGCGGAGATGGCTTCGTATCTTAACTACGTTACTAACCATAAGAAAAGGCGTCTGGCGTTTAAGGAGGATGTGAATTCGGTTGCAGATCACGCGCTGCAGCCGAACGGTGGTGGCTTAGCTGTTACTGATGATGGTGATTCCGCTGTTTTTCCCGAGATAGCGTTCGCGTTGAACTGCGTGCCTGATAGCGCGCTTCCGTTGAGTGATAGAGTGGGAAATAGCGGTAAGCAGAAGGTGAAGGTGTTTAGTGTCCTTGATACTTTGCCTCCTATTGCACCGACTAGGCATTCCGTTATGATGGAGAGGCTTGGGGTTAGGCCTGAGCCTGGTAGTATGGAGCACGGAGGAGGCGTGAGCCGTGGGAAATTTGGAGCTGACGGGAATGGGAAGGTTGTGGGGCCCCAGCAGGCGACGAAATTGGCTCAAAAGGCGGTGGCGCGGATCTTGTTGGGCGTGGGGTTTGAAGGTGCCATGGAAGGTTCGGTTGAGGACTTCTCTGAAGTACTGAGTGAACGGATTGTTAAAATAGGAACGAATTTGAAAGTGCTTGCTGATAGTTATAAGAAACAATGCTCGGCCATTGAGCTTCTGAAGATGTTGCTTAAAACAGTGGGTTTTAGGTGAGTTTAGACACTTTTTCCTGTGTTTAGTTGTACTTTTACTATTTCCAAAGGGGATTGCTCTGAGACTACAATGTTACTTTGTTTATAAACATTCACAAGAATAGAAATCTGCCAGGGAGAGGAAGAGATGTGTGATCATAAATTGTGCTACTGTGAACTTTTTGGTGCATAGATGATGTGTTGTGCTTTTGTTCGAGGATTCTTTTTTTTAGGTGATAGTTTACTCTGGTTTATATTTAACCGGATGCATTTTAACAGTTTCTTCTCTTGCTCAGTAATTTTGCACCATTAGTGGATGTGGTTAAAGATGGCTCTAAGAATAATGTACAACAGAATCAGCAACAAGTTCATGGAATGCAGCCGCAGCTGCAGCAACAACAGCAGAGTTCCCTTCGGCTACCTCAACAAGTATTTACATATATTTCTTTGTCTATTATTTAATTCTGTAAGCCACTTGTATGATGCTCGGACATGAACAGGGGAATTGGCAGTGAGACGTAGGGTGAATGTCCTTATTTTGGATCTTTAACCCTCCAATTTTGTTGATGTATTTGGTGCTTCCTCAAAACAGAATTACACCATGCCTCATGTTGAATTGTGATTTTATTTTGCTTTGGCCTGTGACCATTATTTATATATCATTCATCAAAACTTATTTTTTTTCTCTTGAATGGTGTTTGAAAATGAAAATTACAAAGCTGCAGTTTCATGCTAATTTATTTTGGATCTTTAGAGAACCCTGCACTTTTGTTGATGTATTTGGTGCTTCCTCATGTTGAACGGTGATTTTATTTTGCTTTGGCCAGTGACTATCCTTTATATATCATTCATCAAAAAATAATTTTCTTCTCTTTGAATGCTATTTGAAAATGAAATGACAAATCTGAAGTTTCATGCTATTATAAATCTGTGGCTGCCCAATATTTTTTTTCATATCCAAGTTATAGTACTAGGTGCTATATTTCATGTATTTGTTCAAATTCACTTGTTCTGTTTGCATTGTTATTAAGTTTTTAGTTTCATTAGGTTAATTTTTCCCGTTTTGATCTCTGGAGAAATGTAGTAGACATCCTTCCTTTCCTTTTTCTTCCTGAGCTGATGGAGATGACGATGATTTGACAAGTAGTACTTTTGAGCTTTTGAATATATATTAGAAAAATGTATTTGCCCTGCTCCCCACCAATTATGGTATAATGTGAAGGAAGAGAATTTGTGCTCATTGAATTTTTTTGCCTGTCATCTATATGGACTTGTGACTGGTCTGCATCCTATTTGCCTAATTAATTTTGTTCCTCATTAAGAATTTTTAAATATGTTCTCTGCTAGATTGATTAATGATTCCTGCTATGCAGTATTACCCAATGCATCGTTAATGTGCAGGTTCAAATGCAGAGGCAGATGCATCCACAGATGCAGCAGATGCTTCATTCCCAAAGTATGGCTTTTCATCAGCAACAGCAAATAGAGAGAATGAGAAGGCGTGCTGTAGCTACTCGCCCATCTATGGATATAGATAAGGAAAGACCGCTGGTTCAAGTCAAGATTGAAAACCAAGATCTACCAATTGATGGTAATGCCTTCACTTCTAGACATCCCCAAATGCAGTTTAGGCCGCAACAGCCTCAGCAGCAGCAGCAGCAGCAGATGGCTGCAATGTCAAATTTCCATTCTCAATCTGGCGCACAGTTTAGACAGATGGGTTCCTTACAGATTCCTTCAATGCAGTCGCCGTAAGTTTTAAAATACACGAATGCTTTTGTTAGGGTGGCTTTTATGTTATCTTTACTAAGACTTCATTGTTTGTGTATATAGGAACATTAGCATGGTTAGAGCCCCTCCTGTGAAAGTGGAGGGCTTCTCGGAATTGATGGGTGGGGATTCTACATCGAAACATGATCTAGACGAAAATAGACTCACCTCTCCCAATGGTAAATAGTCTTTCAGTCAACGGCTGTGTGCATCCCCGGAGTTCCTATGAATTTGGCATTGCCTTCATTGTAATAGAACTTTTTCTTTGTATAGTAGCTCACGTAGTTCATCCCAGCACTGCCATCAATCACCATGCATTGATCAAATATATTTTATGAAACTTGGCTCTCGGGTGTGCTGAATTTTGCTAGGGATGTTTTGTATACATCTGCTTTAATGTTTGTGATTATTTATTTGATTGCAACATAAATTGCGAGAAATTTTTTTCTGCCTTTCAGCGTCATGGAGGGAAAAATATTTCTAAAAACATAATAATACGACGCTCGTGGATCTTTGCTCCTTAAAGCAGTTACAAATCGATTGTGTTTTTCTTTTTCTATATATGTAAAAAGTTGTTTGTATATTAAATGCGACAACGCATTGATTAGATACAGAATTACAACAAAATTACCGATATTAAGCAAGCAACTTACTACAGACTAAATTACGTCTGTTACTCTACTCAAATCAAGCTAACATTTTAAAAAATAATAATAAAATTCTCAATTGGTTAGAGAACCCAATTGTCCTATTTTAGTTTAATATTAAAATGCATTTGCTATCAAAATTGTGTTGTCTTGCTAGAAGAACCTAGTCAATCACATTAAACCGATAAAAATGCATCTCATTTTATAAATTAGAAAAATACAGTTTCTAAAACTCAGTTAATAATGGTGATTTGTTAAACATTTTCAAATAAGTAACATTATTGGTAAGCATAATTGTGTAAATTTTTGAATTAAATCAATTAAAAGAAATATATGAACAACTCAAAATTAAAGAATATGCATGATGAAAATAAGTATAAATTTTTTAAGTAGGAATAAATCATGTTCAATAAAAATAAGTAGAAATTAGATAGATGATACCAATTGTAAAATATGCATCTAAATCATAACAATAAATTTCACATTAAAATGTTTATACAGTCACAAATAAATTCCTTTGATAAAATATAAGGCCTCTAATTTATTCTTTTAAGTAGTGCAATGTTCCTGCTAATTTACATGATTGAATTTAAGATTAAGATGCAACAAAACGGTTTGTAACTCAAGTTTTGTTTTGTTGACGAACTATCCATTATTAAATTGTTGAGAATCATATTAACTGAAATGGATATACAAACATTGTAGTATAAACACTTTCCTCACATACTAGTATATACTATAGTACATTAAATTTAATCGAGAAATATATAATATAATTATTTACCTTTAAAATGGATTTGACTTAAAGATACTCGTAAGAAAGGAATAAATCTGAACTGTATTCAAAGAGATTGCATATGGCCTTTACAGATTTCTTCCCATCAACTAATAGAGTATAGAAGACAATGAAAATTATACACATACAACAAAACCAGTCTGATTATAGGAATGGATTAAAATTTTCCTAGTTACATTTCAACACTTCCCCCTCAAACTAGTAAATAGATATCCAACATTCTCAGCTTGCAAGCAAAATTATATTTGGAGACAAAAAAAGAGTCCCTTGGTTATAGAGTAAGCTCTCATTGGAATTTTGTCCTTTGTTTTCTTTTTATCAGGTGAAACAGCACTGAAGACTGCTGCTAACTGCCTATAATGAAGACAGCCTATGAAGGTGATAAATGCTGCAATAAAGACAGTGAAAAAGGACACCATGCTGCAAGGAAGCCAGTAAAAATGGGGTACAATAAAGGAGCCAAATGTAGTAATATCGGACAGAAACTGAGTAACATGAAAGGAGAAAACAAATAGAGAACACAAATAAAAGAATTTCTGCACTGTTTTATTTACTCAAGGAGGAGGCAGGTCACGACTCAGTGTCAGTCATGACACATGCAGCAACAAAACAGAAAACAGAAAATCCAGAAAAGAGTCTGATGATTGCCTTTTGCTAATGGATCCCTTACTTATATCTTTTGTTTTTGCACTTAAGTCCCTTACATAGCCGTCAAACAAGTGGAATTTTACGAGAGATCCAAAGACCGAACTAGGTTAGAAAAAAACAGCTACAGCCAAACAGTAGCAAATGTCCATCAATTAACAAAAAAAAACAGCTGCATATAAGAGATGATAATGGCATGAGCAGGGAGCTCAGCGGTTAAGTGGAGATGGAACAGGTCACAGAAGATGGTACTCCTCCAATGCATGCAAAAAGAAAGAAGTGAAAGGAAAGTAAAAAATCTGAATTGTATTTCTGACTTGTGTTTAGAGAGATTACATATGGTACTTATTTACAGACATCTTCATCTCACCTAATTGAGAAAAAAAGGAAATAAAAATTATAAAAATAAAAAATCACATCAATCTACCTCATTCTAAGATACGTAAATCAGCCTAATTCACAGGAATAAATTAAATTTTCCCGATTACATTTCCACATGTATTATTACCAACAGATTTTTACTGGATCTTGAGCCTGACATTAAAGTTCAGGAAGTACAGTAGAAAACCTGTGAAAAAATAGAAGGGGCAACAATCAGTACCTTAAAAAAGGGTACATGTGCAGTTGCTTTTGGTGTAGGCTTGGTTTCATCTTTGTCAAGTTTGTCACAAAGCACCACAATATACAGCATATCTCACATCAAGAAGTGAATAACTTAGCTAATCTCTATTTCAAAAGTAATGAGTGAAATATAACTCACATGGATAAGCCGGTTACCAACATCCAATAGTTTATCCACTTGCAGCACCAGAGGAGACAAGCAAATATCCACCATCCAATAGTTTATCCACTTGCAGCACCAGAGCAGACAAGCAAATATCCACTCGCAGCATTCAATAGTTTGTCAACAAAAAAATAAAGCACCAAAGTGTCTTGCTGTGAAACTAAATTGTGTATCAGAACCAGACATTAGGTGATATGAATAATAAGAAATGTAACTGTTCCATTCCAGGAAATAATTAACAATCATTTTCTTCAACTCTATTCAGTTCCTGCATTAACATAGAGCATGTTCCAGAATGTAAATGGCAGCCATTCTTCTTCATAAGGCTCAGCAATTCTGTGCATTGATCAACATATCCATTCCTAGCTAAGCCATCAATTAGAATTTTCCAAGCCACTTCATCATAATTATACCCACATCGTAGTAAACTATGAAAAACTGCTTCAGCCTTTTCTTTGTCCATTTGTTCAAACAGCCCACAAATAAGAAGCTTATATGATTCCAGATGGGCTAAATGACCACATTCCATCATAGAATCTAACAGTGTCATTGCTTCCACAAACATTCCCAACTTGCAACAACTGCTAAGAAGAGAATTATGAATACTTTCAGAGGGAGAGATTTCACTTCTCCTCATATCATGATACAAACTGAAGGCTATGTCCAAACGTCCTACTCTGCAAAACCCTCTAATAAGCTTGCTGTAAGTGTTAAGATTGGGCACACAGCCACATACTGCCATTTTCTCAAAGAGCATGGTAGTGATTTCAAAATCAATTTTATTCCATATATCTGCATTGTTAAAAGATACATTACTTAAATCAAGCCCCACATGATTGCTGCCTTCCTTATGTTTTTCAAAGATTAGATGCTTCATTAGAATGGAGTATGTTTGATAAGAAGGCTCGAAGCCAGTGTCAAACATGCGTTTGAGAACACCAAATGCGCTATCAAGTAGTCCCATACATCCATATGCATTAATTAATAAATTATAGATTAAGGGGTCAAGCAATATGCCTTCATTTTTAATCTTGACCACCATCTCTTCGGCCTCCTCTAATCTTCCTTGGCTACAATATGCCTTGATAAATGCAGTATACGTGACAACATTAGGCTGATATCCAGAAGAAATGATTTGGTTGAGAATTTCATTAGCTCGGCCAAAGTCAAATTCTTTCAATGCTTCCTCAACAAGAATGGTATAAGTATAAAGAGTGGGCTTCACACCAAACTTTCCCATGTCTTCCACCAACAACATTGCATCTTGCGTTTTACCCTCTTTGCGTAAGCCATCTATCAATACATTGAACATGACTGAGTTAGGCAAACAGTCCTCTGCAACCATCCTTTTGAACAATAGTAGGGCATCTTCAATTTTCCCACTTTGGCAGTATCCCTCAAGCAAAGCTGTGTATATATGTGCATTTGCTTTGACATTTTTTTCCTTGAGGGATTCCAAGATCTGATTAGCTTCTTCAACCCTGCCCATTCTACAGAAGGAGCCAATAAAAGCACTAAAAGTCCGCTCATCCGGACTGAAACCATCTTTAATCATCAAATGAAACAAGCGAGATGCACTATCTACAACTCCTGTTTTACACAACCCATGTATTAATGTGTTATATGTAATAACATTTGGTGACAATTTATTCTCAACCATTTTATTAAGTAGAGCCATTGCCCTATCCATACTTTTACCCTCACAAAAACCACAAATCAACTCATTATACGTCCGCACATCGGGACAAACTTTCTTCGACTCCATCAGACCCAAAACCCCCATAGCATCCTCCATCCTCCCCTGTTTACAATAACCACCAATCAAGGCATTGTACGAGACAATGCTAGGAGCCATGCCTTTCTCCACCATTTTGTTTAACATTGCCACGGCCTCCTCCATCCTACTCTGCTTGCAAAAATAATCAATCAAAACAGTATAAGTATAAACATTAGGCTCACAACCTCTTTCCACCATCTCCCCAAAAAGACTCAAAGCCACCACCTCTTTCCCGGACTCGCACAACGCACCGATGAGAACAGTATAAGTCCGAACCGTGGGGAAACAACCATTCTCCCTCATCTGCGACCACAAGTTAAGAGCATCATCAAGCCTCCCAGCTTCACAAAGCCCATGTATAAGATTAGTATATGGAACTGCATTCCTCCCCTGCGGCATAATCTGAAACACTCTATAAGCTCTCTCTACATCATTGCTTCTACAATAACCCAATATCAAGGAAGCATACGTAAACGAATCGGGAGAAAACCCACATATTAACAACCTAGTCAAAAACAGTCTTGCCACATACATGTTCCCCAATTTGCAATAAGAATTCAACATGGTATTCAACGTGATCAAGTTAGGGAAAACATCACCATTTCCATTACCACTGCCATCCCCGTTATCATCCAACATCTCCTTATACAAACTTATCATTTCATCGAACAGAGAAAAATGAGACAAGCACATGAGGAGTCTATTATAGGAAGTGATAGAGAGCTTAAACGAGAGTTCGTGACCCTCGGGGGCGGTGTTCATTCGGCGGAGGAGATTCAGCACAAACCTGGCGTCGTGTGCGGAGGCGCAGCACTTGATCATAGAGTTGCGGACATTCTCGGCGGCACGAAGGGTTCCGTGTCGAACGAGGATAAGAAGGAGGGACTCGTAGGTGCCGAGGGTGTGGACGAAGGAATGTTTGTGGCGGATCCATCGGAAGAAATTTAGGGCGGTGAGAGGGTCGGGGTTGAGATTGAAGAGAGAGGAGAGAAGGGAAGGGGTTAGGGCAGGGATTAGGGAATCAAGGGAAGGGTCTTTTCGCCATTGGGGGCGAGAGAGAATGAGGAAGATTTGAGAGGGGAGAGAAGGTTGGTGAGGGAAAGGAGCAGCGGAAGAGAAGGGTTTGCGATTGTGATGGTGCAGAAGAAGGAACAGGGGTTGGGATTTTTTCATTTAAGAACCATACACAACCACAGTGTGCGGTGGCTATGGTGTCTGATGCAGTGAGAAAAAACGTTACCGAGGAAGAAGAGAAGAAAATCCAATGGATGCGATGGGTTTAAAAATTGGGCCGGCCCGGTGAATTGGGCCACGTAGGTTTTGGTATCGTGGTTCATCCTCCGCCAAGGGTGCTGCACATGAAGATGCATATCAGTAGTGTTAAATGTAAAAGCAGAGTCAGAAACCCAAATTTTGACTCGTTGATCATCTTTGACGTTCTTTAACTGTCAAATTTAATCAAGACGTAATCAAAGATTATTTTATAAAACATTGTCTACGATAAAATTAGTAATTTTTATACTAACAATTTTAAAATTTATGTTTGAAATTATTTCTAATCAATCATTGTTTCAGCAAATATAAATTTACAAACTAAAAATCGTTATAAAAATCTCCTAACATCATATGAACAAGAAATCTGGACCTGAAAGTTATAAACTTCAGTGTGAAAAAATTACATGAATCTTTTTATATAAATCCATAAAGGCACTTTCTAGAGATTGAAGTCCGCGAGAATGCTTATAGCGCAAGAAAGCTTGTAGAAAGTCTTTTTCCAATGGAATTTTCGTAATACTGGAACGTTATGATTAATTTTAAATGAAAAGATCATAATTGTACTCATGAGTGTAAATTTAGGGGTTGTCGAAAAAGTTAACTAAATAAATTATTATATATCCGTTTCAAATAAACTTTTGTTATTTCCTGTTAACAAATATATTTTTACACTTGCAACCATTAATGTGTTTCCTTTTATAATATGAATTACATTCTTCAAAATTCAAATCCCAAAATATGTTTTTTATTTAGCACACTCACTATATTATATTGGTTATGACAATTAATTGTTTTTTGTATGATTAAGATTAAAGTACGAAAGTGTCTCAGCTTTCTTAATTTTATTACTTTAATAGTTAGTGATTATCAATAAATAGTAACTTGTTTGTAATGTAATATTAAAAGAATGCAAGTAATCTTGAAAAAAATAAATAAGATTATACGGGAAGTAGTAATAATTATAAAGGAAAAAATAATAGAAACCAGATTAAAATATCATTTTAACAGTAATAACTTTTTTTGTGGTTGATTCTTCTACTCAGCAGCAACTAGAATCACATATTATTCACTCTTTTATGTCTATCCTATCGCACTTAATTAAAAAATACATGTTGTTCATTCTCTTACCGTGTCTAATCCACCTTATGCATGTAAATGTGTCAACATTTAATTTTATTCGGGGTGAATACATTTGTTTTGTTAAATAAAAAATAAAAAATAAAATAAAATAAAAATATGTTTTTATTGATGGTAAGTTTTTTAATTTTATTTTTACCATATAAAATAAAGGAAGAATCTAATTTATTTTAATTATTACATCTTTTCCATGAGCTTAAATATTTTGTATATACATTCATCCTCACTATTTGTTATTTACATTCCACACATGACATATTAAAGAAATTGTATAATCTCTGTTTTTTGGAGAATGATATAATATTAGAAGTAATATTCTTCAAAATAATTAGAATAAACTAGAATAAATATATTGAATTTATGCTTACAGTCAGGAAGATATTATTTTAATAATTAAAAGTAAATATTCTTGATAATAATATTTTTTTAAAAATAGTACGATTTTTTAATAATTGAAAGAAAATATTCTTAATAATAATTAGAATCAATTATATGAATAATATTGGTATGATTTGATCATGATCTTCATGTACCGGATAATATATGATTATAGTAATTATACACAATATTTTGTTAATAATTAATTATAATCAATAATATTATGTAACGCACATAAGCACAAAACATCTCCAATGCAAGCAGAAAAAAATTGAAAAACCTCTCTTATTTTTTTATTTTCAGAGCACACAGCAAAAGGGTCACCTTATTATCCTTTTAGGTGGCAGTTTTGCTTTATTCACGAATCTGAAAGGTAAATTCTTTTTGCTCCTACTGGTATCACTTCGACTCTGTTATAATATCACGTGTATGATTGATTGACCCATTGTATGGCTAGATGTGTTTGAGGTCTGAATGCTAGGTGATTTTGGATGCCCAACACTTCTCTTTTCTTTTACTTAGGATGCCATTATTTTGGTGATTAGAAATATTTTTTTGTAGACTTTTAATTCTCTTTTAAAAAAATAAATAAATAAATAAAAATTATATTATTTCTTTTATATAAGTATGGAATAATGTCAAGTCCTGAACTTGCTTGATAATCAAACACTCCTTCATAGGTTTTTAATTTTTTTTATTAAAAATAATAATAATATAAAATAAAAATTATAAAATTGTTTTTGAATATCATGTCAAATCTTGGATTTGCTTTTGCTTGATAACTAAATATTTTATCATGTTGAAGCTCGGATTCTCTTGATATTAATAAAAAATATATATATTAAAATCTAAAATTTAAAAAATACTAATAATATCAAATTACAAATATTTTTATAAAGAATTATGTTATCCCTAATTTTCTAATTGGAAATCCGAAATAACTAGTGATAATGGGCATATAGAAACTAAATGAAATATGTTTGTTTTTTTTATACATATGTTTATAAAGCACTTCCCTAAATTTTCATTTGTGAGAGAAAAAAGAAGATAAAAGATCCTACTTGAAAGATACAATTCAAAATTGGCAACTTCTCAATAAATTCAATTATTAGAGACGAAAAAAAAAAAAGAAATAGAGTAACATAATTTAGAAATAAATTTCTCATATGTTACATCTACCCATCTTGTGATTTCAAATCAACAGACTTCTTATGTAGGAGCGAGGTACAAGCCTCGTCGGGCCCAAAAAACCAAAAAAATATTTTTGTTTCTTTTGTAAATTTATTTATTATTATTTTTGGGCAAAATAAATATTTTAAAAAATAATATCTTTTTTCACATTTAATTAAAGATATCATCTTAGAACGGACGTTATGGAGGTGTTAATACCTTTTCCACACGTAACTGACTCCTACACCCAAAATCTTTTTTTTTTTTGCAGACCTTGTATTATCTTCTTGGTTTTTCCATCATTTTCAAGAATAAACTATGATGGCGACTCCAAACTCTATGTTTACAAATTTAATTTTGGTTCGTCGTCCGATCGCGATTTCGGTTACGACACTATGCAAACACGTTTCAAATTAGGTGTTGTTTAAAATCATTTTCCTATTTTACTTCTCATTGTTGTAGAACCTTCTACTATCAAGAAAGCCTTATTCTATCTTTCTTGGCGTCAAATTATGCAATGTGAATATGATGCATTAATGACTACTCATATATGGTCTCTGACTCCACTTCCTCCTATAAGCACAACAATAGGTTGTAAATTGAATTTTTGAATCAAAGAAAACCCACGTGATACTATTAACAAGTACATATGTTTAATAGCTAAAGACTTTCATTAAAAGTTTTAGTAGCTAAAGAGTTTCATTAAAAGTTTAAGTGCGACTATTCTAAGACTTTCTCTCCAATTGTAATGCATGTTATTGTTAGATTGATTCTTACTTTAACTCTTACAAATTGTTGGTCCATTCAATAGATTAATGTAAATAATACCTTCTTAAATGACATTCTACGGAAAGATTTTACATTACTTAAGCCCTAGTTTTGAGTCACCAAATTTCATTATTGTTTGAAAGCTTTAGTGCTCCATATATGACTTAAAACAGGCCTCAAGTGTTTGGTTTGACAAACTCACAAATACATTGGTTAGTTTCAGGTTTGTTTAAAGCAAATGTATCCCTTTCTGTTAATACTCATAATTGTTGTTGTTCTAGTCAAAAAAGGTGTAAAGTACCCTCAACTGAAAACAAAAAGTAAGGAAAATTTTAACTTGAGCTGATGACTCACTTAAGCCAAAATTCATTTGTCATGCCTCGGTCTCGGCCGCCATATCATGTGCAGTTTGCACGCTTCATCCAATGACATGAAAATGGTCAAAAGTATCTTCCGCCTTTTTCAACTGTTCTGACAGTAACTTTTTTCTTCATTGGCTTTTTCGAGTTGAGTTTTCAGATCATTGCACCTGTCTTCACTTATGTCAAACTTTCTTTGCCATCGACGATAGGTTTCTTTGTTGGACACAAATGTTTCTTGAAGAAAAGACGTGACAATTTTAATCAATGCACTGTGTCGCCATATCAAAAAATAAAAAATTAATTTTGTTTTTAATCTTTATTATTTTATATGTGTTTTTATTTTGTTTGGTTTTTGGGGAACAACAAATATTTTAAACATCAAATTTTATCTTACATACTTAATTAAAGAAGAAACCGTCTTAAGACAAGCGTTGTGGGGTGCTAATACCTTCCCCACACGTAACCGACTTCCGAATCCAAATTTGGTTTCGAAGTTCATTCTTTTTTAAGGTTTTTTCTATAGTCTCCCATAATAAACTATGGTGATGACTCTCTTTTTTTTTAAAAAAGAAATTATTTTCATCGTCATGCCGTGATCTCGGTTGCAACAAGTATATAATCGTAACCAGAATTGAGATTGACTATATTGTAAAAAAAAATTATCAATTCATGTCTCAACCATTGGTAGATAATTGAAAAATAGTAAAGTGAATATTACAATATCTAAAGGGTGTTATTTATTATGGCTTACATCTTCAACCTACATCTAGTCTTGCCAAGTGTAATCTTATTGTTTAGTGTGATGCATATTGAGCCTCTGATATTGATGACAAAATATCCACTTTTGGTGCTTGTATATTTTTCAACAAAAGTTTGGTTTCTTAGTGGTCTAAGAAACAAACGTTGGCATCTCGGTCGAGTGTTGAAGCAAAATATAAAAGTCTTGCTATCAATACATTTGAAATCCTATGACTATAATATCTCCTTATAGATTAAAAATTAATTGTTCTACATCGATCTATCTATTGTAATGATCAAAGCACTACAATTGTAAGTCATAATTATGTTTTATACTCCAAAATAAAACACATGGAGCTAAACATCTTTGTTGTTCATGAAGATGTATTGGACCACTCATTAATTGTTATTCTCATTCATGCAAGTGATCAAATTACTAATATACTTATCAAATTCCTTTCTCAAGCTCGAATTTTCCTTTTACATCACAAATTCAATGTTATTAATTATTTTCAATAACCTTGTATTTGAGGGAAACCCTTAATGTATATAGAATTTTGTTTTAAATTTTGTGTTTAATTTTGGTTTTGTATTTTTTGGTTAATGTATATTAGATTGAAATGGACCACTTGGACAACCACTATCTTAATGACTAAATTATGAATTATCTTTTGAGTATTATGTGTTCTGTGTAATGTATTTTTTAATCTCGAAATACTTATGGTTAGTTTGAATTGTAATACATAGATATTATACACATGAACATTATAATGAGATGGAATTTTCCTAAGTCCACAAGGATTGATACAAGGACTTTTACAACTGAAATTAATGACTACAGATCAAATATTCAATAAAACATAAGAATTTATAACATGTCAAATTTAGAAGACAAGGACTAAAACCAGATTATGTTTACAACATATAGACCAAAAATAACATGTAAAGTTGATAACACAGGGACTGATAACATGAAACTTCACAAGGATTACTAATTTCTGAACTTTAAATTACAACGAAATGAACAATTGTTCTACAACCTTACTTCTAACAATTCGTCTTTAGGCAAATTAAAACACAAAGTATCATAGTACAGGTCCAGAAAAATATTCCATCATTCTTTGTGGTGGTTGCTTTAAGAAACAATAATCTTTTGCCACATCTACAAAATTTTGATCCAAAATGCAAAGATCCCAATTGTGTAGATAACGACGATTACGATGTGCTACACTTAGATTCAAAACTCTTTCTCATTATTAAACCCTAAAATTGTAGAAAACCCTAATCTCATATGTGCCTACCTTATTTTCAAGAACAACTTCTTACCACTTCATCCTTTTTTGCATCACTGGATTTGAATTTGTATTCACATGAAATCATAAGACAAAGCCCTTTCCAAAATATTTCCCCTTAAAACATTCACAAAGGTCTTCATGAGTTTTTCAACTTCCATTTTAAATTAAGAGAAATTAAACATGTGTTAGTAACATGTACAAATATGTGTCATCATATTAATAGCATAACTGGAACATTATTTGTCACATGATCACATTATTAACCTAGTTCAAAATTAGGAACTAAAACAATTAATTTTAAAAGTACGAAGAACAAAATGTATCAAAATTTATGAAAAAAATTATTTCTAAAATTTCAAAACATTACATATCCAAAAACATGAATAACCAAATTCTTTATCTTTTCAATTTTCAAGAAAATATTATTTTATTCTCACCTCAAAATTTTAATTTTAATATGGAAGAAATAATTCTCAGTAAATAAATATTTTTCGAACAAAACACCGATATAAATAAATTTTCTTATCTCTTTTATCCATTCGCATCATTCATGCCATAATATTATTGTTTTTCACTTAACTTCTCTCATGTCATAATTTACGTGTTTAAACATGTTTTTCCTTTCCTATGTTGTTAGAATTATGGTGCTTGATTTAGTCCCACATCGCTTAGAATAGTGAGATGTGGTTCTCTATTTTACTATATAAGAGACTCTATGTAAAGCTTTAAGATACACCAGAAATACAAATACTTCCTAGTGTAGTCGTGGACGTAGGCATACACATTGTACGCC
>Ga0209589_1003677_pt1 | contig 26767 bp, 18 predicted proteins | sample CowpeawhiteBW_FD_187525 | JGI IMG/M metagenome (GOLD analysis project Ga0209589, IMG submission 187525) | Root nodule microbial communities of legume samples collected from California USA - Cow pea white BW (SPAdes) (version 2) | ecosystem: Host-associated > Plants > Roots > Nodule | place: USA...
TATCACTGCATTTAGTAGTAAATAACATTTAACTAATTACATTTATTAAAAATGTTACTATTACTGTAATATAGTTACATTTTCTTAAAATTGTTACTCTAAAGAATATTAATATTAATATTGTAACACTTTATAAAAATGTCATTATTACGTTTTTTTCTGTTTTTACTAACATTTGCGTAATCACATTTACTAAAAATGTTAAAAATGTTATTATATATGTCTTAATATTGCAACATATTTTAAAAATGTTACTGTAAATAAATAAATATACGGTATAATATTAATATTATCAGAAATTAATTAAATATAAAATAATAATAATGCATGCATTGTTAAGAAGTAAATTAAAAATTATTTTTTAGTCATTTTTATTTATTTTATAAACTAAATTTTAATCGATAAAAATAATTAAAATAGAAACTAACTTTTAATTTTTATTATTGTAATATAAAAAAATTGATTTTTTTTTTTATCTTTATTCTCAAAATTTAAATGTTGATTTTCTAGTAACTAAAATTCGTAAAACCATTTTTTTTTCCTTGCTGATTCACCATCTTCGGAACACTTTTCCGTCCTCTCCGCCACTTTGGAATCTTTAGAACACCCTCTCTGCACGTCTCGTTTGTGGCTGTCGCAACGCATCACCAAAACCGACGTTAGCGTCGATAGTCGCTAACACCTCCAGTCATCACCGTTAGTGTCGCTGTTAGAGATCGTGTGTGAGGCTTCTCTTCTTCTCAATTTCAAACTTGCATTTCAAGGGACTTTCTTGTTGTTTAAGTTTGTTTGTATAAATTGATTTTATTGCTTTTTGTTTTGTGTCCAATATTTTGGAGTTTAGTCAATAGGTGTTGATTAAGTATAAAATTAGCGTTTGTGGCCGATGATAGAAAATCCTGTGAAGGTGTTCTGTGTTCTGGTTTACGCCGCTTATTCAACTATCCACTACTGTATTCTACGACCGATTCTTACGATTGTTTTACTTTTTATTATGTGTTTGAGCGTTAGGGCTCGTGGATCTGAAATTGGATCTGATTTTTATTCCAGACAGGGGTCTGTTGAAGATTACAGAGGAGGAGTTTTCAGGGCCTCCATATAATGTAATTTGATTAACGCTACAGCTAGGGTTTAATTTCATGTAATGTATCTAATTTTTATTTTAGTTTGGAATAATGCAGGTGGTGATTGAGCTGTTTGTTGGACTGCTGCTTTGTTTCTGGGCTGCACTCACTGTGCCCGGGAAGTTTAAATCCATTCACCCTCACTCCGAGGAGAACAGGTAACTAAAATTAATGCTAGGATGGATGTAGCTGGAACCAGATGAATGTGAATTGATGAAACTGATTGTGAAATAACATCTCTTATTTCTATGTTTTTGTTTGGATTAGATGTAGTGAATGGTCTTCTAGGAGAATTAAATTTTTAATTATTAGTTTTGGAAGATTGAACTTTATGTTAGGCACTATCGTTGTATCTTCAATTTTGCCTCAGAACTTGTATTTCATTGATACAGATCAAGAAATAGAGATTTTTGTGTCAATGTACACTGTTTTATTTCCATACTCTAATCCAGTTCTATTACCGGAGTCCATTATTAGGGGTCACTTAAGTTACTCTTGTCAAGTTCTGAATTCATACTCTGTTGGTAGATTATGGGTGGCTGGGTTTGATTTGACTAATATACTCACTATCCACATCATTAATAAAAAATGAGAAAGAAAAAGGGATCTGCCTGTATTGGATCTGTTTTTAAATAATATACTGGTATGTTGATGCAGATTTGTTGCTTATTCCATAGGTGTTGATTTTGGTACCATTGGATCTGCCTATATTGCTTTCTTTGTCAACATATACGCTTCTATATTGCTTTCTTTGTCAACATATACGCTTCTAGTCCTTTTCTGGGTAGAAATTTATCACCAGGCAAGCCAAATGGTTTGTATGGGGTTACTGGTCCTCACCTTTGATGTATGGACATAGTAGACATAATAGAAAATATATGTTTGGTGTTTCTTTCTTGTACTTTTGACTTATTTAAGCATGAATATTCGAGAACATAATAGACAAAACTAGAGCATTTCCTTTAACAAAAGATGAATTCCCACTTCAAGATCTGAATTTAATGTAGAATATGTTATATACCCTCAAATCAAATGCATGGATAAATGGGATGCAGACTTCAATTTTCTCTGGTTGATTATAACAATACAATTTCAATAATAGAGTGACAATTTTCCAATCAACATGTGAAACATTAAACTATTGGATAAATACACACATCAACATGAGCTGAATTCTCAAACTTTTTAGGTGGATAGGTTGAAGATGAAAGTTTAGGCATGCAGAGAATATTTATAAAGCATTGGAGAGGGCTTTCAACACGCCATTGGGAGCTTTGCCTCGTTTTCCTTCATATCTCCCCTATACAATAGTATATCACTACAAAAAAGGAGACATTTGATGCAAATTGCAAGTGGTTGGTGTCTGAAAAGGTTGGAACAGTGAAAGTAAACAAACTTGAAAGGATAATTTGTTTAGGATTTAAAATGTACCTTAATAAAGTTAGTTGACCATCTGTTTTTCTTAAATTGTTCTGTTTTGGCACTTGTGAACTTGAGGCTCAACTTCACATGGTTTGACATGAGGTTTTAGATTACATGGTTGCTCTTGTTTTGCTTTTGAGAAATACGATACATTACTAGTATTTTTATGTTTTAACATAATTTTATAAAAAATAAATAGCAAAGTAGGTTAGATTGCTGAATTTTCCTTGTGTGTAGCAAGTAGATAAATTAGTAATAATTTTAAAATGTTACAAAAAGACAATTTGTAACATTTTTTAATTGTTACAAAACAAGATTATTAGTAACATTTATTGAAATGTTAGAAAATATATAGGTAACATTTTTTTAATTGCTAGAAAATGTATTGGTAACATTTTCCAAGTGTTAAAAAAAAACTAAATTTACAACATTTTTCTAATGTTAGTAAAGACACTAATTGGTAACATTTTTAAAATAAGGCTAAATATACATAAAAATGTTGTTAAAGCCTTTTTGTAACATGTAATATACACAACATGTGTATAAATGTTACCTTTGCAAATAGTAACATTTTTTTAGGCTTTAGCAATATTTTTTAAATGTTATTAAAAGTCATATATCTAGTAGTGTATATATCATGTTCTCTATTTTCATTTTTTTCAATGTCTTTGTTCTCATTTTTGTCTTTGTTTTAAATTATTAAAATTCTTATATAATTTATTATATAATTTAACAAACTTATTTTTCTATTTTATCATGTCCTTAGTTTCATTTTATTTGAAAAAATCTCTTTTCTTACTATTGTCACACAAGTTTTTATTATCTTTCTTAACTCATGTTTAACTTGTTTAATGTCCACAAAATACACTCTTTCTTATAACAATCTTAATTATTTGTTTTTTTATTAAGTAATTTTATTTAAATGGTGTATTTCATTTTGAGAAAATTTAACTTTCAAATAGATTTTAAATTTTTTTTTTCTAATTTTTATTATTTTTATATGTACCACACCTAGCCAATTCAGCCAAGTAATAATAATAAACGATCACCATATTTACACGCGAAGTTATTCAGGTAACTGGCCTGGGCTGACCTAAGCCTAACCGGCCTGAACCGGTAACCTAAGACGCTAAAAGAAATAACCAGCTTAGGACAGCATATGAGCAATAGTGGCACAAGTTGCCAAAGGGGGTAATCGGCCTATACCGACCACCCTAAGATACTCAACGAAACCAAAGCACCCCTGAAATCTAGTAAGCCCACAATAGTCGAAACTAAGGGCCTGGGCCAAGGCCTAGGCCCACCTATGGCCCAAACCAGGGCTCAACCCATGGAATGAGCAAACATAATTAATAATCTATAAATATACATGGACCCCAAGAATTAAAGGTACGCATTCATTACTTCATTAATCACCTGATTTGACTTTTTGAGAGCTTTCGCTGACTTAAGCTTCGAAGTCCCTCCTCCAGGTAACCCCTTCCGGGTCCAAGCCGATATATGCCAAATGGGAAGAGGTCAACCGAGGAGATAACAAACTATGTGGTAAGGTGACACTTGTGCCTAATCGATCTTATTTGTTCTTTGCAGGAACATTACCATTTCCCAATTAGTTGTAATCTGAGCACGCACAATGGTTGTCATTCATTGCATTATATAGTAACCACACCCATATGAGTTGATTTGTCTATTACACTACATTATATCAACAACATTGCATTTAATTAAGGAAGATTATCAAATCAAACAATTATAAATATATGGATAGAAATATCAAACCTGGAGGGAACACCATTCAAGACATTTTGCCTTAGTCGTTGATCTCCGTAACAACATGTTATGTCCAACAAATGAACTATGATAAAGGGAAAAAGTTAGGATACTTTTATATAACATGTCATATTCATAAGATTAACATTGAGGTTCTTACCAATGTATCACTTGTCTAAGATGGTTGGGGGGAGAGCAGTGCAAAGAGCAAAACCACACTGCAAGGTTCTCCCTTAGGGAAACCACAAGCCAATGACGCCTGAGAAGAAAATAAATTCGTTGTTATGCATTAAAATGACAGATTATATTCAGAAGTTAACAAAAATGACTTACCCAGCAGCATACGGGACAAAATAAATTTATTTTTTGCGTTGAAAGCATTTTGGTCACATATGCTTGGGTTTCATCAAACTTGTTACCTTCATGAGTGAGTTGGGGGTCTACAAACCCATATAAATCATTCAGCCCCATAGTTTCAGTGACACCAGACAGATACCTAAACATAAAATTGATTTGATATAAGTAAATAGATAAATATATGAAATAATTATATATAATGACTAAAAGACATTACCTCATCTGTGTTGTTCAATATGTATCGGTGTGCTTGCAACAACTCTTCGCGATCTTTACTAACCACACTCATAGCTCAGATGTTGTTACTTATAGAACACCTGTTCAACCATGATCTTTGGGGAAATCCTATCGAATTTGCTTTTGCCATGTAATCTAAACAAAACTCGACACTTTCTTCAGCGTTATACCTTTCGATCATTGAAGCTTCTGGACGATATTGATTTTTCACATACCCTTTCAAAATCTTCATGTAACGTTCAATGGGATACATACATCTTAAGTATACTGGTCCACAAAACTTGATTTCTCTCACCAAATGAGCAAGTAAATGTACTATGATGTCAAAAAATGATGGAGGGAAAACATCTCTAGCTGACATAAGATAATAACAACTTCCGCTTGAAGTTCATCTAACCTTAAAGGATCAATGGCTTTGCTACAAATTGAAGAGAAGAACGCACACAAATGCGTTATGGTTTCTTTAACATTTTTGGGTAAAATTCCACGAATAGCTACAAGTAACAATTGTTGCATTAAGATGTGGCAATCGTGAGACTTTAGGCCAACAAGCTTCAAGTCTTGCATGGACACTAAATTATGAATATTTGACAAGTCTCCTTGAGGTACCTTGACACTTCTTGGATGTTTTCCCAAACACATGATGTAATTTATTAACTTTTTCATGAATTTGAAGGTCAGTTAATAGAATTGGTGCTTCATCATTCTCTTGATGTCCATTGAATGCTTTCTTTAACCTTCGATAAGGGTGATCAGCTTGTAAAAACCTTCGATGGCGCAGATACACAATCTTCCTTCCATTTTTCAACTGATGAGATGTAGTCTTTTCTTCCCATATAAGACATGCTTTATGACCCTTGACACTGTATCCCGACAAATTAGTGTAAGCTGGAAAGTCATTAATGGTGAAAAATAACATTGCATGCATCATGAAAGTTTCAGAAGCAACAACATCAAATACTTCAACCCCATCAACCCACAACAACTTCAAGTCTTCAATTAGTGGATTGAGATATACATTTATGTTATTTCCAGGTTGCTTTGGACCAAATATTGTAACGTCCATACTAGAAATTACTTAACTAAAATAAATAAATAAGAAATTGAAAATTTAACGTCATAATTTTATTATTTCCAAATGCGGGAAAATTTAAAATATCTTTCAATGCGCCATAATTTAAACAAAACTAAAGTAATAATTTTATTAAAAGTTCCAAAATCTGACAAAATAGTAGAAAACAAAATAAAATTCCTAACTCAAAGTCCCCCAAGCTAGCCCTCTCTCGTCGCTATGCATCAACAACATCACCTAGAAAAGCATCTGCTCCCATGTGACAAGTCACACGATCATCGTCAAACAAAAACATAAAGGGTGGGCTCATAATAAATTAACACATAAATAATATCAAAAGTACCCAACTAATTTATCCTAGTTAGTTCTTGGCCAAGACCTTAATACCCCAAGCCTTTTCATTCTTCAATTCACACAAATAGTTGACCATGGACTCAAGATATATGATGCTCACACGAACCTGCCCTCTCGTGGTCCTTTCTCTACGAACCTCCCCCTCATAGTCTTGCTCTACGAACTTCCCCGCTCGTAGTCCAACTCTTCGAACCTACCCGCCCGTAGTCCAACACACGTGATCCACCAACTACGAACCTTCCCGCTCGCAGCATCTCTCAAGTGTGAGCACGGAATATACGAACTTACCCTCTTGTATCCCCACACGAGAGTATCAGGATATGAAGCTCCACACTCATATCATCACGTGTTCACCACCATCTATGAACCTACCCGCTCATGGCACAACATCTCCTGATCCAAGTCTCGCATCACTGCATACAAAACATAAATGCAACCACTGCTTACAACGCTATCGCTTGGCGCTACCTAAGCACCGCTAGGCGAAAATCCTGTGCAGGCCGCCTGATGGAGCACCATTGCCGCTAGGCGCCTGGCCTCTCCCAGACCCACTGTTTCAGGGTCTATCGCTTGGCAAATCAGACCTTGCTGCCAGGCGCCACACGTTGGAGGGACATTGTTGCTGCTCCTATTGCCTGGCAACCGCTCCTGTGCCACCAGACGCTATATCAGTAGCGCACCAGCCACTGTTTTTAGCACTTATAATAAACCATAATTTTAGTCCAATTCATCCCTATACCTTGCCACATATCCTCAAATTATTTCATAACTCCAGACACATAAACAACTTATTTTGCAAGTGCGCTACTGAAGCACACTCGCTCAGGTGAGAAGGATTAGCTTACGCGAGACAAGCCTGGTCGCTCAAGCTAAGTCTTCTAGCCCAAGCAAGTTTAGTGTGCTTTGTGTGAGTGGTATACATTGATGTGAACGTGGATCAAGAGATGTTGTGCCATGAACGGGTAGGTTCATGGATGGTCGTTACATGTGATGGTATGAGCGAGGAGGTTCATACCCAATTACTCTCCTATGGGGATACGAGCGATGTAGGTTCGTATGTTTCGTGCTCCAAGTTGAGAGATGCTGCATGCGGGGAGGTACGTAGCTGGTGGATCACATGTGTTAGACTACGGGCGGACAGGTCCGTAGAGTAGGACTACGAGCAGGGAGGTTCGTAGAGGCAAGACCACGAGCGGGCAGGTTCGTGTGAGCATCATAAATCTTGAGTCCATGGCTAACTTTGTGGTTGAATTAAAGGTTGAAAAGCCTTGAGGGTATTAAGGATTTGACCATGGTCTAGCCATGATAATATCATTGGGTGTATTTATATTATTTGTTATTATTTAATTGATATATTTCTTATATTCTTTTAAGCTCACCCTTTCATGTTTGTGCTTGGCGATGATCGTGTAATTCTTTACAGGGAGCAGTTGATGGTACAAGTGATGCTACTAACACCTGAGACGGAGAGAGGGCTATCTTGGGGATTTTTTTTGAGCTAGGGATTTTCTTATGATTTCCATTGTTTTGTCGGATTTTGGAACTTGTAATAAAATTACTATTCAGCTTTATTTAAATTATGGCACGATTAATAATGCTTTAAATTTTTCCCGCATTTTGGGCGTAATAAAGTACGACGTTTGAATTTATTTATTTATTTTAATCAAGTAAATTCTAGTAGGGATGTTACATTTGGTATCAGAGCAAATGTTTTAAGATTTTGGAGGACTTCGGGAGTGAGCTTACTGCGTTTCTGTGTGAATCTATGTTATGATGTTGAGTGTTAATGATTGTTTGTTTTAGTTATAATCTGAGCTGGTTAATGTGAACAACTGAATTATGTGGCGTGCATAGGCAATGGCTAATCGGAGACGCAAAATAATGTTGGGGCGGATGAGATTGCGAATGCAATCCATAGGATGGTGGACGCGATGCAGCCTGTTGCAGCGCAGCCAAGGGCGATGATCCCACCAGTCAGACCAATGACAATGGAGGATTTCATGCTTCATAAGCCGGCGAAGTTCATTGGCAAGGCCACCCTAGATGAAGCAGATACGTGGCTACAGGAATGTGAGAAGATCTTCAGGGTAATAGAGTGTATTGAGGCTCAAAAACTCACATTTGCCACATTTCTGTTAGTAACAGAGGCGAAGTACTAGTGGATAGGGATGCAGTAGCAGATGCAGACCCGTGAGGAGGATGTAAATTGGGTCAATTTCAGGAAGAGATTCCTTGAGAAGTACTTCCCCGATAGCCCTAAACATGAGCGCGAAGCTGAGTTTCTCACCCTGCAACAGGGGAACATGTTAGTGCAGGCTTACGTGGAACGGTTCGAGTATTTGGTGAGGTTCTACTCACAAACAGTTATTGAGGAATGGCATTGCAGGAAATTCGAGGGAGGCCTGAAGCATGAACTGAGGCGGTTTATCGTACCATTGGGAGTCAGGGAGTTTCCTATCTTGGTCGAGCAGGCCAAGAGTGTGGAGCAGTTAGAGATAGGACCCAACAGGGTCAGTAGGTTCCAAAAGACCAGTGTTGAGGGCAGGCAGCAGAAGAAGCCCTATTGCCGACCGCCATCATCTTCACAGAAGTTGCAGTGCTATAACTATGGAGGAGAGCACCTGAGGAGAGATTGCATTTAGCCGGCAGGTAACGGAGGTAGTAGTGCTAGCACACGCTAGTGCTATGCTTGTAATCAGCTGAGGTACTTTGCTAACAAATGTCCTAATAAGAAGACTACTACGGAAAGTGGACTTGGCCCATGCAAATACTCGCAAGTGCTATGCTTGTGATCCACCATCTTCGTCAGATAGGCCTAGAGCAGTAGGTCGAGTCTTTGCTTTGACCAACACGGAGGCCACTCAGTCAGGTAGCCTTATACTTGACTTTTGCTTGTTGTTGGGTAACCGGGTATTAGTGTTGTTTGATTCAGGAGCTTTGCACTCCTTCATATCTCATGAATGCGTGAAGAAGCTGGGATTGTCGACTCGTGATCTGGGATGCAAGTTAATAGTCTCAAAACCAACATCTGGGCAGGTTTCAACTAATTCTACCTGTGTTGGATGCTTGATGGAGGTAGAGGGCAGACGATTCAAGGTGAACCTAATATGCTTGCCTTTGGAGGGACTGGATGTGATACTGGGAATGGACTGGTTGTAAATAATCACACTGTCATTGATTGCGAACGACATAGAGTGGTGTTCCCAGAATCGGAAGGTATTTGCATGGGCCAAGTCCACGTTCCGTAGTAGTCTTCTTATTAGGACACCTGTTAATAAAGTGCCCCGGCTGATCACAAGCATAGCACTTGCGAGTGCTAGCACTATTTCCCCCACTGCCCGCCAACTGAGTACAATCTCTCCTCAGGTGCTCTCCTCCATAATTATAGCACTGCAACTTCTGTGAGGATGATGACGGTCGACTATAGGGCTTCTTCTGCTGTCTGTCCTCAGCACTGGTCTTCTGGGATCTACTGACCCTGCTAGGTCCCATCTCCAGCTGCTCCACACTCTTGGCCTGCTCGACCAAGACAGGAAACTCTCTGACCCTCAGTGGCACAATGAAGCGCCTCAGTTCATGCTTTAGTGGGTATTAGGCTCCCTTCCTATGTGGAGAAAAGGCCAAAAACTTGAGAAGCCCATGTCTCACTTAACCTAGTGGAGAGGGGGCTATAAAATAAATAGAGAGGCAGAACAATAGAGTCAGAACACACTGAAAGCCCTAACACATAGAGGTAGAGGTAGAGGGAAAATTTTGTTCACGTTTTTCACAGAGCTGTCACCGTAAATTCGACACTGCAGATTCGTTCACCGTTGGATCGGGCTGAAATTTTTACAACAGGTTATTGCTCTTCATTCTGACCGGTCGGATCATTGATACAAGGTCTGTGTTGGGAGATATTAATTTCGTGCTGCAACAGTGATATTATAGGTTTTCCTCTCTTGTTCTTCTTTATTTTGAAAGCTTTATTGCTTTGTTATTTGGTTGGGTGTTGGCACTAATTTGTGCTATTGATTGAGACTCTTTTGTACTCTTGTTGATCATAGTGGAGCTATTTATTTAGCTTGGACGACTCGTGGTTTTTACCCTTGATTTGAGCGGTTTTCCACGTTAAAAATCTTGGTGCCTTTATTTGTGCCTTTGGTGATTTATTATTGCTGCTCTTTGATTATTGCTCCTCATAGATTCTTGCAAGTTAGAGGAAATTATATCCGCTGCATTCTCTGATATATTGTTTGTGTTGTTGTTTTCCCCATCATGTATTTAGGTATATATTTTTTGTGTGTTAAATTGTAAAATTGATATAACCATTAATTAGTGATGTGTAGTAAAAGAATATTATTGTATGATTAAAATTTATAATTAAACTTTTGAGATATATATTATATTCGAATAAAATGTATATAAATCGTTAAAACTAAAATGTAGACATAATGTACCCTATGGATCTTGTACAAAATAAATGCAATACAAAGTTGATGTTAAAATTTATTAATAAAAGTATAAGTTTGTATAAGTAGCTTAAAACACAGAGGACAAATATCGAAAATTTATTGATCATATGAAATCAAAGGAAAAATGAAATTAAACTTCAAATATTTTAAACAAAAGTAACATGTGTATGTGAATAAAATGTAATATTCTGAAACGTAATCCATAGTAAAAAAAGTTACAGTAACATGAATTGGAGGTTAAAATTAAAATTGTTAAACAAAATACATAAAGACATTGTTATCAAAATAGACATTGACACTATGATAACTAATTATTGTTGCATACACACGATTTTTTTTGTCTTAAATTATGTAATTGACATAACAATTGAGTAATGATATGCAGTAGAACAATATTGTTGCATGATTAAACTTTATAATTAAAATAAAGTGTGTATACAGGCAAATTGAATTTGGCCTTGTAACTGAAAGTAATAAAATGTAATAAATATTAATTCAAAATTTGTTGAGTCATAAGTGAATGAATAATTTAAAATAAAATATTTTATTGATTCAAATAATCATAACAAAAATAATAGTAAGTATAATAGTATTATAATAGCAAATATGTTAGACAGCTGGTATATTAGAAAATACAAATTATTAAGGGGTACATTTCTTTAACAAACTCAAGCGTGATTTTTAGGAATTTATATGTTTTGCTCTTTAGTGTCCCCATTCTCACCGTCTTCAACAGTTGTAGTAGTACTAAAGTCTCATAAAAACAGTACATTGTAATACAAGTGCAACGATCACATCAAAATATTACCCTCTATATAACTAAGCACAATATAAAAAGTTTAATTAAGAGGAAAATATGAAAGACCTTCATCAAAGTCAAACACAGAAGACACTCAAAAGTTCAGGATGAGGGGTAGCCCATGAAACCTAATCAAATTACATATTCAAATGTCATATTAATGCCTTTTGTATTCTGATATACTTGGATAATTTTTTTTTCCATATTGTGTTTATATTTTGGTTATAGACATTGGAAATAAAAATAAAAAGCATTACTTATTTTTTAATATGAAACATGAGGAAAATAACTTGATCTACTTATTTTTAATTTTTATTTCAAATTTTTCTAGACAAAAATGCAAACCAACATGAGTGAAATATGTGTTAATTATTAGAAACGTATCCAATTCTTTTATGTAAAACAACCACCACAATATAATGTCTCTTGAGTGGGTAAATCCAAGCAAGTAAAATTGGCTAGAATCATCAACACAAACTGATGTATTAGTGTAAATTTATAGTCTAAGAGAACCTTTCAGAGCAAGGATAATTTCCACAGCATCCACAAAACATATGTGTACATATTGTGTCGTAGAATAATTATGAAACATGAAACGACCACAGAAAATGAAGATACAAAGCCTTTGCTTTTGTGGCCACCCAACAGTGCCAAATATCTCTTATAGTACTTCACGCTCATTGCATGATTAGATGTTCTACCAGTAAATGTAAATTTGCTCGTCCATCATCATCATCACCTTAGAATAGATAGAACATATAAGATTGTGAAATCTTCGGTATTTAAATATAATCCCCTTAATACATGTGCACCTGTGAGTACATAAAAAGATGAAAGAAGAAAGATAATAGTTAATAGAAAGTAATTGAGTGATGAATACATATAGTATTGTAGTACATACTCAAATAGATGTTAACAAGAAAAGAGATGAAAAAAGAAGTTGCCTTTGACATTCAATAACATGGAGCACTTAAGGGAATTTCCTATTCTAACATACCAAATACTCAAATAAAGGAACAATTTCACATAAAAAATGTATAACACACATACACAGTTTTAGTTCAACCTAGTTGTTATCCAAGCTAATTTTTTTTTATACATACTAAATTCACTAATTGTGGAAAAAGGGGGAGGTAAAAGTTTATAGGAAATATCTAATAGAATACAAAATAAAAAGCCTCTAACTATTAATCGATGAAATAATTTTTATTCATCTCGATGAATAACTAATAGAATACAATATAAAATAAGTTTCATTTATCTCAATCAATATAAATGATGTCATGTGAGCACCAATATTCATAATACATGTTGATACTCCATTTCCAAAAACGGTTGCAATATTGGTCAAGTCAAATAAAACCTTACAAAAATGTTAGAAGCTAATTAAGAAATCTTGACAAAGAAATCACTTCCAAATTTATCATATTTTGTATTAATTCTTCTCCACCAACCCCGTTCTACAAATAAATTTCATAATGCATCAGAATCACAATTCTTGATATAGATTAAAGATATCATGACCATTATAGCACAAAGGATTTCTAAACCAAGAGAAGAAAGTCTGAGAGTACAAAAATTTGAAAAAAATCATATGCAACAACTTCCAACCGTAAGACTTGGTTTTATTTGGAAAGTAAGGTTATAATATTATCAAGAGCATCAACAAAACAATTATAACCACAATGATGATTATGTATCATCTCAGTCATTAATAGTAATTTATACCTGCAATCATCATATGAAGTTATAACAGCAAGTCCCTATATGGTAAAAAATTAAGTTTGGGTCCATTCTAAAATGAATTCAAATAGAAAAACAAAGCCATTAATCGACGTCAATAACCATGTCTACAAAAAAAATAGCTATAAAATTATCAACAAAACAATAAAAAAATTAAAAGAGAATAATAAAATGCCGATACCATCATGAAACTATACTTACTTTCAAATCATTAGCAAGTTTTAAACCAATGTGGGGTTTGTGTGTGTCGTAAACCAATGTGGTTGTGGTTGTGGTTCTTTTGTTGTGCTCATACCTAATTGTACCCTCTTACTCACCCCACCAGAGTGCAGAGGAATTTTGTTGGATGCTATTGCATCTTCATTTCATCCTATAAATTAATCACACCGTTAATGTTGTCACTCCTTGGCAAAAGATTTTTTATGCTGGTCAAACCTGAAATTAGAGGGTGAAATTAAAGAAGGACATTACATTCATTGAATGTGTTGGGATGTAGGACCACTAATTTAACCAATTTCATTTACCATTGAATGAACACTTTGATTGAATCATTTTGTTGTCAAGTAGAAAGGTATGCTTGGATTATGTTTGTCCACACAAACATGATCATATATCACTTGAAAATATTTTCATATACCAAAAAGTAAAAAGTCTATTCCATGTTTAAGACTTCGATTTGTATAATAATATGTATAGTGAAAATCACACTACACCTAAGAAGTGAATGAAAGATTACCATGACTAAATCCATTGCTGATTGAATACAGTTATACAAAACACAAACTATAAGTATAATAGTTTTTTTTTGCTTATGCAAACAAAAATAGAAGAAATAATTAATGAAAATTTATTAAAGTTGACAGATAGTGAATACTAATCCAATTGTGCCAAAGATAAAGCCTAAAATAGTTGTGACCACAACAATAGCACTGGATTATAAATGAGAAAAAACATGGACAATTACCTCTGCATCAAGGATAACATCTTTGACATGTGGATGTGTGAATTGCTTTTGCTTTGCATCATCATTCAAAGAATGGATGGAGTGCAACTTTGTTTCCAACTTGGTCAACAGCTTATGATAAAGCTTTCTTGAATTGAGATTTTGAGGAGAATCTACCTTCTCGAATATAACCTGAAGGAAAGCATAAATAAGAGCGCACTACTATCAAAACTCTAATGCTATGGTATGGATTCAAGTGTTGGTAGCTTGTGACAATGACTCAATGCAGTGTAGTGTTAACGTAGTAGTGAAATGGGCAATAAGGTATTTGATCAACACTTTCTTTTAAGCATAGGTCAGATAGTGGAGAAAGGAAACTCGATTTTAATAAAGAACCAGGTACTGTACTTGAAGGAGAAGCACGGTCGGCTAGCAGCCCGGGTAGAAAAGAAAAAAAAATTGGATGTACAAATTGGAGTTGAGCATCCTGTAGAAAAGGTGTTTGAAACGTGTGGACAATGAAAGCGGTGCGGGATATGTTCGGAACGGTGTGATGGAGAAAGAGTCCGGTAAGCAAATTAAAGCATTGCGATTTGAAAATGAAAGAGAAGAGACAACCAATCTTGTCAAAGAGGTTGAAGAAGAAGCAATGTTGTTGATGATGGGATGTAGCTCGAGGGATAAGCACAAACAAGTGGAGAAGTCAGCAAGAAGGTTGAGTGTCATAAATCAGTCCAGTAGCATTGAGAGGTCGTCAAGACGTGCAGATAGCTCGGAAAGCTTAACAAAGAGTGTGGAAATCTCAAACAGCTCGATGGAGCATGTGGAGAGCTTGATGGAGCATGAGGCCAACTTAGTTAGCTCGGTGGAAAGTCCGGATAGCTTGATTAAGTTGGTGGAGCAAGTGGAGTGCCTATATCATTTGGGGGAGCAAGTGAACATCTCAGAAAGCTTAGCAGGGAACATAGGTAGCTCGGATAGCTCGTGGATTGTGGATAACTCAGATCTTGAACAAGATGTGTTAAGTTTGCAAGAGCAGTTGTGTGTTGAGAAGGATCTGAGAGTTGTACTGGAGGTGCAAGATGAGAAGTGGCGACTTGGAATAGATGATAAGTTTGGTGTGAAGGAGTGGAAATTTTCCGATCTCTTAAAGAGAGCTCGGCCCATTCAGAGGAACTTGGTTAATGGCAAGGCAATCACAAAGATAATAAAGAACCCAGTAAAGGGTAAGTTAGCCAAGGTTAAGATGAAGTCAGTCAAAGAGAAGATGAAGTCGGTCAAAGAGAAGATCAAGTCGGACAAAGAGAAGATCAAGTTGGTTAAAGAGAAAAGCAAGTCAGTTATGGAGATAGAAGATTGTTCGGGATGAGAGAAGAAAAAAAATTAAGATTAAAGGGGAGTTTTGTTGGATAATCTTTAATTTTGTTAGATAATATTTAGATTATGGAGTTGTTTTTATTTAGCAAAGTGATAGGGTATTTTATATTTGGTGAATTAGATTTAAGTTAGTTGTTATTTTAGTTAGTTAGAGTATTTAAGATTTAGTTTGATAATATGGCATATTAGATAAGATAAGATTAGATTAAGATTTAGTTTGATTTGTTAATATTTGATTTGTAATTGGCTATATAATAGCTCATTCTCCATCAATGAAAAATATCACAGTGAGTTACATTGCATATTCTTTTAGTGTGTGTGAGTTTTTTCCAACAATAGATACTTGGTTTAGTGTCTTCCTTAAAAGAGTCGCTTGAAGGAAACTTTTGTAAGACTGAGTCTTTGTCGTCGAGTTTAGCACCCAAGAATGCATTCCTAGAAGACTGACATTTTTTATTATATATTTTTATCTATAAATATCTTTTTTTTTTTTGTTTTCATGGTAGTGATTTTGGATTTTTGATGTAGAAAGTTTTTCATCAACTTTCTCCTCTTAGACATGAAACTTCTCTAAAAGTTATTCATTTTTTTTTATTCTTCTTTTATATCTTTTTCACTTTTAACATTCTCCTCTTTCATCAAATTTATAGCAAAACTTTTTGTACCATTTGTTTACAAAGTAACATTTGAGAAACGTTTAACAATTTTTGATTAATTTTAATGAGATATAAGACAAAAAAAATTTAATGACACCTCAATATATTTTAATTGCAATTGCTAATATACCTTCCACGACCATTTGTTCTCCGCTACAAAAAAAATTAGATAAAATGCAATAAAATCGGTCCGTTACAACAAAAAATGGTTTTATCAGGAGTTTTATTTAATTATGGAGATTTTAACCCCACTAAGTAAATTTCCCAAAATTTATATTTTCCCAATTAAAACCAGCATTGTTGACAAATTACCAATTGTTGTGAGTAATCCTAGTAAATCAGAAGTTCCCTACGGTTTCATAATTATCATAAATTACCAAAGGTTTTATATATTCATAATGGTTGTAACGTTCTATTTAAATAATAATGTAATTAAATGAATCATTATGATGCATAATAAAAGGTAAAGTCATGGGGTATAAACGTTACCCCTTACAATTATCCAAGAGTACTTAGAAGAAAAATTAAGGCACACCACAATGTCAATATCAAGACAAAGAAAGAAGTTTAACAGTATTAGAATAAGTGCTCCAAAAGCAAAATAATACAAGACTACAACCCAAAAAGGAAACTCAAAGATAGGCGGGATTTGACCCAGGACGAACTAAGCAGCGGTTATAGAAATAATACAAGACTACAACCCAAGAAGGAAACTCAAAGATACTGCCCAATAATCACCCTGATTACCACGGGAAGTTCTCGCATCTGCTCACATCAATAAATTGATGATCATCACAAAAGAAGAAAAACCACACATAGCACATACAAACAAGCAGAAAGGGTGAGTTAGGGTAGAAAAACGATTTATTGTACTATTTCATACAATTTTATAGAAAAAGATACATACATCAACCAAGCATGTGAAGACTCGCAAACAAGACACTACGACTCAAGACACGATTATCCGGAAACATATAATTAGTCGGATTCACCATATGCTTGCACTTGTGGTGGCCTCTACTACTCTAAAGAGCCAATTGCCAATGGGTTTCACCCTACCACTCACAAGGTTAGCCTTCAAACATCTAAGGTCATTATCCTGCCAAAGATTAGGGCCTCCTGCTACTCGCACCACTTGAGTTAGTACGCTCTACGTGAGACTCATTGACTCTTTAGAGTGTCAGGATGCAATCCTTACTTGAATCCTTACTAAATTATATAATAAGGCACCACCACGAACTTCGTGGAATTACGTCCTAAGCATGAGGCACCACCATGAACTCCCACTAACAAGTGTCAGGAATTACGTCCTGACCAATGAGGCACCACCACGAAACCCTCATGGAATTACGTCCTGACCAATGAGGTACCACCATGAGATCTCACCTAGAGATTCATGGAATTACGTCCTGATCACACCAAAATCATGTTTCTCCAACCAACATAAAGACATTATACATACCAATTCCATATCAACATTTATAACCAACCATCACATTCATGTTACATGCAAAGATCATGCCAAACTCATCAATTTCAACCCATAAACCATTCAATACATGCAAAATCGCTTATTTCATGTTTTAACATAGTAATCAAACCAAACATGTGGCAAACATCCAAGAACAGGGAAGAAAACAAGACTTTGGCACATTCTCGCCAAATTCTCGCTCAAGCTGAAAGGTCTCACTCAGGCGAAAGGGTTCTCTCACTCAGGCGAGCTCCTCTCGCCTAAGCGAGAGGTCAAAAAGTGGGAACAATGGCCTTCATGTTCTCTTGCTTAGGTGAGACCTCCTCGCCTGAGCGAGATGGACTCTCGCTTAAAACAGGAGCTCGTTACCTGAGCAACAACTTGCGCAAGTTCCAGGGAGGAACTTCTGGTACTCTTACTTAGGCGAGACTGGCTCGCGTGGGCGAAAATACTAGGTTCCTCCACTGTTCACGCGTGCAACAGGCATTCATTCGAAACCAAACAATATTTTTAACAGTTCCCAAGCAATTATAATAGCAACCAAGAATCAAACTCACGAAACAAAACCAGAGCAAGCAAAAAACTGCAAGAAATAGTAAACCCTAGCTTCTCTTACCTTATCAAGAGCTATTGTGAGGGGGTTTAAGCTAGCAGAATGGCACCACAGCTCCAAGGACAACTTCTCAAGTTGAAAGCACTAACATCAGAACAAGGACGGGTTACAACGATGAACCCTAAATGGAACCACAAGAAGAATCCAGCCGAGGAAAAAGAGTAAGAGCTGAAAAATAACTTACGTGAGCGAAAAAGTGGGTTTAAGCTGACTTGAAGATAAATGGGATTCAAAACCCTAGCAAAGCTCAGTTGAGGGAAAGGAGAGGAAGGAGGAGCTGGTTCGTTTCTAGAAAACAGAAGAATGAGTGAGTTAGGCTTCTCTAGGAGTTTTGGACACCCCATGAGCCGACCCTAGGCCCAACTGATTTAAGACATGCCCTTAAACATTGGGGCATAAATAATTGGACCTTAAAATGGCAAAATTTGAGTAACACGAACAAAAGGACCTAAGTTCAAATATAGGATAAAACAAATTTATTAGTTTTTCACGAGTATTAAATACCATAGGAATGATGGTGCAAACAAATAAATAGATCTAGGCAGCGCAAGTATTGATTCTAGTTACTTTAGATTCACATTTTTTTCTGTAAAATATAACATCAAATATTTTAAAGTAGAGATAACGATTTCAGACTTAACTTTCACCATAGGTTGTTTTCTTCATCCAACAAAGAAACTTGTAAATATTTCCTCATTTCAGTAATACTTGCCATCAACGTATGACAAAAGCTGCGGCCTGGAATGTCCTTGCTGAAAATGACCAAGTATATATAGATAGATACTTGGTTTAGTGTCTTCCTTAAAAGAGTCACTTGAAGGAAAATTTTGTAAGACTGAGTCTTTGTCGTCGAGTTTAGCACCCAAGAATGCATTCCTAGAAGCCTTCCTAACTCTTGTCTATATCCAAAATAACTTTCCAGAATAACTCGCTCTACACCAATGAAACCAGAACTGCAAAGGTACGACAGCCAAGCTTGTCGTATGAAAGTTTAATGTTTGTTTATCAGTCAACTTCGTTAAAGTTTGACACCTCTAATAAGATATTGGTGTTTGCCTTTCTTTCAATTTAATCAATTTTAGAACACTAATGTCAAGGCTTTACCAAATAACAAAGTGTATTCAGTCGCCATGCACATTAGGAATGGTCACAACATGCAGTTTGCTACAACACAAAAATCATCAAATAAGTAAAACTTCAAATATACAGTAGCAGAGATTAAGGAAGTATGGGAAATTCGATCTCAACATGCTGTATAAAGCTGTCACAAATTCATCCTTCAATCAAAAACAAAAGCGATGACCAACCTAAAGGGAACTATATTACAGTTTCATACAACACAATAATATGCAGAGTTGACCTGTTTTATTGCAGTAGCTAGATTGTATTCAACTATGAAAAGAATGGGTTAAAACACCAAAGCAGCTCACGTATTTCTCAATTCAAGTAGGATGAACACATTCCATATGTGTGAGATTTAGTCTACATGATGCAAATACAAATAAAATATATACTAATTATTACCCCTTTTGGCCAATTATGGTTTTTGGCAAATATTAAATCAGCACATTACTTGATGCTTACTGTTTTTCTGTCATAAATATGTACAAAGTTGAAATGTTTAGATAGTTACAAGTTTGGATCCTAACAAGAAAAGAAATATGAGAATATTATGAATTTATGACACTTCAAAAGTATGAAAAGAAAAAAATAATTAATGGCCATGATTAAACTGAGCTTAAACTATTGTACCCTGAAATTTATTTGACTTCCATAAGTATATGTGATTTGAATTGCCACTAAAATTGTATAGATGGAATTTACTTTTCAGAACTCAATCCATAGGTGTTGAAGCTCTACTCTGATCTTTTGCATCAAAAGTTTTGAATGGAAGATTTCCTTTCTTCCAAGTTCTTTCTCATTCAGTGCAATGGTGTGAGTGCAGACCAGTAGTTATGAGATGGGATTCACTCCTTTCAACATGTACAGTCTATTTCAGCATGTCAAATGCATAACAAGCAGTATGACAAATTCAACCTCCGGGATATAGCTTTCAGATGCATTCAACCCAAATCCATCAGTCCATCAAACACAAATGTGATGATCTAATAGAGGGAAGCATATTACAATTTCCTTCAACACAGAGTAATGGGAAAATCAAAACTTCAGATATGTCTAGCAGAGAAATTGAAATGGCTAGCAGTTAAAGGGCCAGTTTAGAAACCTGGAGGCAAGCCTGACTGAAAAATCAATAAAATGTCATAAAACAAGATGCTCATCCGCCACATTGTACCCCATCAAAAGGCTTCCAAAAGCTGTTGAGATCTTATTCAAAGTTGTATTTAAATCCATAGACAGGTGCGGTTTCCCTTAGCTACTCTGGCTTATCTGAAAAACAAATAACAGCTTTCTAGAGTCATGAATTTAATCTTGATCTCAAGAAGCTTCAGTTTAAAAAACAAGAATGTATTACATTAATTCAATTTACCCTCTCCAATGAAATTTCAGTTGAAAATATCTGTCTCCCATATTCACCACAATACTAAGCAGAATTTTGGCACAGACTACACAGACAAACTGCTAAGAATAAGAAAAATACCAGTAGTCACTTATACAGTAACTAAGTTCAAATTAAAATGACACAAATGCTCACTCTAAATAAAATATATACAAGTTAGTTTTCGTTTAAACTTGCAATTCCGGTCAAGTATTGAAAGGAAAAAGAGAAGAAATGAAAGATATATGTGGCAAAATAGTTTTTCATGGATAGAGGTTGATGGCTTAAGTGAAAGAAGGAGAATTACCTGCACATTATCCTTGCTCATTAAATCCATCTACCGGCAATCTTTATGCCATCGATATGGCAGAGTTTAGGCCAAATTTCACGGTCCTTCTTGTGGCATCGTTTTTGCAGTAAGGGACATCCCTCTATGCTTAATTTTATTATAGACACAGGCATCGTTTCTCCTGCAATATTTTCTAGCTTTTTACAGCTTTCAATGTACAATGCTCGTAGCGACATGAGATGGAGAATGCCCTTACAGTCAAACGTCTCCAAACTAGACAAGTTATAGAGACACAGAGACGTAAGGTAGGGAGGCAGCAAACCCTCCTCCGGGAAGGTGTTGATGCCATCACAAGGACCCTGCACTTTGAGAGAGGTAACCATGTCCATACATACCCATGTTTTACTGCTCAGTAGTTTCTCACAATTACTGATCTCAATCGTTCCCAAGTTAGGTGGCATACCACCTCCAGGGAATGACTCAATTTGATGACAGTTGGATATGTTAAGATATTCCATCTTTGGAAGAAGAGTTACCATCTGATTGGGCAACGACTTCAACTTGTCACATAGTCAAATTGGGAGCAGACAATCCTTCTCTGGGGAATGACACAAAGTTGGGACAGTAGCTAATATGAAAATAATTCAGACTCTTCAATGACTCTGACCCTGAGACTAAAAGTGATTTCATATTTTCACAGTCTTTGATTTCAAGAGTACTGAGATTTGGGAAGGTAGCCAATGGAAGAGACATGACTGAATCACAACTATTCTTTATTGACAGTGATTCTAATAATTCGTGTTTGTGTTGCATTGGGAATTTAAGTTTCTTTAAACCACAAATATCTAGAGTTTTCAGCGATGCAGGAAGACGATCACTTGGAAACGATATTGCCGACAAACAATTCTGTAATGTTAAAGATTGGAGGCAAGTAGGTTGGATGTTAGTGATGGCCTCCATCATAGACTCCACCATTGGCCCTCCTTCTACTTCTATACTTTCCACCAAAAGAGGAAACTCATGAAACACTACTGTGTTGCTGTCACGTATCTCTAATGTTCGAAGGGTTGGAGCTCTTGGCACAGAAGAGACAAGAAGCTCGCAATTTGTAACTAAGAGTGTTTGCAGAGAAGGAAGGTGTTTTGGCAAATCTCCCCTTAGGTTGGGGCAGTTCTGAATATGAAGATCCTTAAGCACAGGAAAAGCCTCTAAAACAGAGGAATTCCACACCTCCCAACAAGGCATATCAAAAATGTGTAGCCATTCAAGGGAGGGAAAGGGCGTCACAGATGAATAATTTTCATTCTTATAAAAGCCTGCATCAATAGTCTTCACCGATTTCATGTATGAAATACGGAGAAACTTGAGAGATGGGAGCTGCCCAAGTGAAGGAAGCATGCAACAGTTTTTACAATTATGGAAATACAAATACGTTAGATTTTGGTAGGAAAAATTCCCCACCCATTCCGGAAATCTGGTTCCTTTATAGCCCCTTATAAATAGAGATTCCAAGTCTTGGTGAGGTTGTAATTTGCTGAGTACATCTAATTCAATTTGGAAGTTGATGCTATTGTCGTTACCTGTAGACCATTCTAAGGATAGATGGTTAATATGCTTCTTCTCCATTACCCGGGCTTCTAATGCTTCTTCGCCTTTCGTAACATTCTCTAGTTTCTCAATAGAAAACGAACCATGGAGATTTGGAAGTCCTCCCAATTCTTTGATGCTATTCTCTATATGCTTGCCCACAATATACGTATCCAACCTCTGTAATTGATTTAGTTTCCCCATTCTTTTAGGCATCTCTTTTATGGGCGTATGCAAAATTTCAAGATGACGCAAGTTTACAAGATTTTGCATGCCACTAGGCAACTTAGTCAGCTTAATGCAATTCGACAACTTCAAAGTTTGTAGATTGCACAAATTACACAATGACTCCGGCAGAGTTTTTATACTTGTATAAGAGAGATTTAGATAACGCAAATGGATCAATTCACCAATTGAATCAGGCAGAAGAAACAGACTTTGGAAGCTACAAAACGATAGAACTCTCAAGTACTTAAGCATCGACACTACAATATGGGATGCCTTTTCATCGTTGAATGGAGAATCTTTATAATTGATCACCAAGAAAGTTCTTGGGAATTTTACCATGTCAAAACCTTCAATATCAGAGACTGGATCAATGAATCTTGTAAATGACAAATGACGAGTTTTTCTATCTATTTTGGTTTCTTTTCCAAGTTCATCTGATCTGAAATAGAATTCGCCACCAATAAATGTTGCCAGATCATGCATGAGGTCATGCATTACAAAACAGTCACCCCAAGTCGAATGTCTTAAAGATTGGAAAAACGATCTGGAAACCAAATCATCAAAATACTCGTCACCAACTTCTTCTAAAGTTTTTCCTCTCTTTGGTGCTTTTACAAGATCTTCAGCCATCCACAGCTGGATCAGCTCATCTTTTTTAAATTCATAATCCTTGGGATATAGTGAGCAATAAACAAAACACCGTTTTAATTGTGGAGGAAGATAATGGTAACTAATTTGAAGTGCTGGAATAATTTTACACTGACCTTCGTGAAGTTCCCAAATGTCACTTTCAAGTACATTATTCCAATCCCTAATAGACTGCTTTAATCTCAACATTCCTCCAAGCGACTGTGCAGCTAAAGGCAACCCATTACACTTTTTAACAATCTCTTTTCCAATCTTTTCTAGGGTTCCTCTTTTCTCACTGGCTTCTGGGTGAGGAAATGCATGGTTTGCAAACACCAACCAACAATCTTCATTTGATAATTGGTTTAGATGATATACTTTAACAGTTTTAAAAGGAACTCCAACCGCTACACTTTTATTGCGGGTTGTCACGAGAACTTTACTTCCTCTAATCCCACTTAGAAATGGTTTCGTAAGACTACTCCAATTATCAAAATCCTCAATCCAAACATCATCCAAGACAATCAAGAATCTTTTACCTTTCAGTTTGTCCATCAGGTCAAGTTGGAGGGCATTTAGATCACTCAATTTACAAGGTTTTTTGGTAATTTCCTCTATCATAGTTTTTGTGGCCTTCACTATATCGAATATATCAGAAACACAAACCCATGCCTTTAAATCAAATATCTGCTGCTTCAATTTGCCATCGTTGAACACAGATCTTGCCAAAGTGGTTTTCCCAACCCCACCCATGCCTACAATAGGGATCACAGACACTTGTTCACCATCACTGCTATCCTCTAACACCATCTTCATTATGGCCTCCTTATCTTTATCTCTACCGTACAAAGCATATCCATCTTCCAGAGATGATGGCTGAGATCTCCATGGCTGGTTGTTATCCACCGGAATATCCCTCAAATCAAGACTCTGCTTTTGTTTTAAAATCTCATCTAATCGTTCAAGTATGTCTTCCAATTTCCTAATACTAACAATCTTCTTCCTTTTGAAAATGAGAGAAAAAGAATTGCTTACCTCCTTTTGAGTAGCAGCTTTAGTAGAAGCTTCATCAAGTAAATCATCAACCTCATAGACAATATCATTGAGAAGATCGAGCCACTCTTTGACATTGGAATCTGTGATTTGTCTCTTTTCAGCATCAGCAAGCACAACTTTAACCACTAGCAGCTGGCTCTTCATCTTTTGAAGCAACTTGTCAGACTTCTTTCCACGGATGAAGTTGACAAACTGAGGGGAAGCTAGTTTGTCAAAAAGAACGTCAATAAAAGCAGAAAGGAGTGCACCACCTACAACGGCTAATGCCATGATTTCAACAGCAAACAAGTAATTGACGGAACGGATACCAATTGGTTGGGTGAAACTGCGTTGGTTTTTGGCAGATGTGATCAGAAAAGAATAAGGAATTTCAGTCAACTCTCTTCACTTTAAATTGCAGGCTCCGTGAGCAAACTACCCTCAACATGAACCGTTAGATATAATATTAAAAAAAATTGTCTCTTCATTTTTTTCATACAAACTCAAATATTAAAAAAACTATAAATAATATGATTAAATGATTACATAATAAAAAATTAATACTTAATATTATTAATTGTTAATAATATCAATAGAAATAATATTAATAGAAAACAAAATAAAGAATCAAATCAAATTGAAGCTTACAAAATTTAATAATGTAATATATTTTACTTATATATAAAAATGGATTCTTTTTATGTCTACATCTGTTTTATATTTTTACGAAAATATATTTCGACATACAAATATGATACAATTTTAACATGGCTTATGTGTCATTTTATTTTTATTTAAAAATTTTTTTTATTTAAAAATTATTTTTATTAAGATGGAAAGGAGTGTGGCACTTGTGTGAGTTTATTAAAGGTGGAGGAAGAGTTTTTCATCAGAGAGAGTGAAGAATGAAACTTTGGCAAAGAGATAGAAGAGAGAGAAGCTCCTTCTTCACACACAAAAAGCTTGAGTGACTGATCGTATGGGAGTAGTTGACAATGCTACAGAAGCGATTGTAGCAAATAGTATTGTTGGGCTTGCGGTTTGCGATTTTTTTGTTCAAAAAGTACCGTTCACAACTTTTTTTACTTAAATAGCATATTGTACTTTAAATTTATGTGGATAACACGGTTTTCATTTTTAGTTGAGAATTCGGTTTTCTACCAGTTGAATTCTGAACTTAGTTTTTTATTTTTATTTTTGTTTTTCTATAAATAAATTAGAATTAATGTTTTTTAAATTTTTTAATAAAATAGATATAAAAATTATTTTTTATTTTCTTTTTGTAAAAAATGTTACATTAGAGGTTAAATATATTTTTTTTAAAATAGATCTAGTATTATGTTTTTAGTTATTTTAGGTATTATTTGAAAGAAAAAAATAATAAATAATATTATTTTATTTTTGAATTTGTTGATTTAAATATAGATTTTATATTGTGTAGTAAGTTATTTTATGTGCAATTTAAAAATATAAAAATCAATTTAATTTTTTTTATAATTTTTGTAATATTAATTATTTTTAATAGATGTTTATAAATATTGAAATTACAGTTATCTTTTAATTTTTAATAATTTAAAAAAAATGTATATTATAAACTTTGAAAATTTGTAAAAAATATTTTAAAAATGATGGAGATAACTAAAATAATTTAAAAGCATTTCATTATTGTATTTTAAATAATTTTGTTATTTGTTTTTGGTTTATGTAAAATAAGTAACAATAAAAGATAATAAGAAAAGATGTACCATTGAATTGAATCAAGTACAAATTTATTGAACACAATTAAAAGTACAACATAAACTAAGTGATTTGATGTGGATCATCTAAGTGCAGGGTTATTAGGACAATGATTTCTTGTGTATCCTTCAGTTCTACAATAGGAACACTTTTTTTATTGTCTTCCTTCCTTAATGTCCATCTCAGTCCTAATTCTACTTGATTTAAGACGACCCCTCTCGCTCCTTTTTGTGGCAGGATGAGGCCAAACCTGTGGCCCTTGGTATGGTGGCCAATATTCTTCATGTCTTAACTCGCCAAATAAATTGTTATATACTTTCATGATGACATCCAGCCTATAATGGGGACTTATGTACATGCTGAAGTCGTGATGTG
>Ga0209589_1003678_pt1 | contig 26766 bp, 11 predicted proteins | sample CowpeawhiteBW_FD_187525 | JGI IMG/M metagenome (GOLD analysis project Ga0209589, IMG submission 187525) | Root nodule microbial communities of legume samples collected from California USA - Cow pea white BW (SPAdes) (version 2) | ecosystem: Host-associated > Plants > Roots > Nodule | place: USA...
CTACCTACACCTCTCTCTCTCTCTCTCTATATATATATATATATATATATATATATATATATATATATATATATATATATATATAATTAAATATAAATGAATAAAAGTTAACTAAATAACTAATGTTATCTCAAATTTTAATAATAAAAAATAAAAATAACATTTTTTTTCAAAATCCGACATATATAGAAAAAGTTATAATAATAAAGTATGAGTGTAAAGATGTTACAATGAATTTGACTCCATAGACTGGCCTGAAAAAGCCCAGTAAAAGGGTTGGACTAGAAAAAAAAGCCAGTTTCTTCTTGCACCTCCATACCTTTCTACAGGCATCTTCATACATTTTTTGTTTTGTTTTGTCTTTTCTAGATTATTATTTAAAAATTATTAATGTAATTCAAAAGTCTGATTTTTCTAGAAAAATAGCTTATGAATTATGCAATCCAAAAATCAAAATAAATTTCAAATTTCAGTTAATCCAAAAACCCAAAATATAAAAATATAAAAATCATTTTTTACTTGAAAAATAACTTTCGAATTATACAGTTCAAAAGTCATTTGGTTTCATATTACACAATTTAAAAGTTATTTTTATTTTCCGAATTGTCAATTTTCTTTAAATAAATAATAGCTTCCAATATAGCATTATCTGAAAGTTATTTTTGGTCATATTACAGTCTGAAAATTATTTTTTATTTTTAGACCGTACTATCTAAAAGTTAAAAAATGACATTCAAATTATACATTCAAGAAAGGAAAAATGGGAGATTTTTTTTGTTTTAATGGAGGTGCAGGAGGAATGTTATGGAGGTGCAGGAGGAATTGAGCCAACTATTTTTTCTATCCAGTCCATTTAACCCATGATTTAAATGATTTTAAACCCTGTTAGTTTCTAAACTTATGGACTGACTTATTTTATAGAATTATAACTATATTTAAAAAAAATTACATAATCAGAATTGTTATATTTAAAATCAGAAGTAATTTCTTAAATTTTCCGTTAATTAAAAAAATACCTTTTATTTTAATTTTGTTTATAAAAACTATTGTTAGGTAACCCCCATAAAAGCAGACATTGTGTTGGCTCCAAGTGGATGAAGTGTATCTGAATGTGAAAGGTAAACGAGGGTATAGGAGTTTCCAAATAGAGAAGGAAATTTGATTTGGTATTTGCAGAAAAAGCATAAAAAGATATGTATGCATCAAATAATTAATATATGGTAGGAATTTGCATGATGCAAGTTGAAGATATGTATGTGTGCTTCCTTCCACTTGCCATGTGATGTGCTGTGTGTGTGCAACTTTCCACTTTCAATTCAGGCCCTTTCCTGTCCATTTATGTCCATATTAGCTGTCACCCTCAATAACCACACTCACCTCCTTTTCACCAAATCTAACATAAACCCATTTTTATTTTTATCTGTGTTTGGTTCAATATTGGATAATCTATTCCAGTTAAATCAATTTTTCAACGTAGTTGATTCTTATTCAAAGTGATTTTTTTATCCTTTAATTGATTTTGAAAACCAAACATAAAATCACATATAATGATTCTATATTAAAAAATCAATTCTAAATTTGATGCAGAATCAAACAAACATATAATGATTCTGTATTAAAAAATCAATTCTACATAAATTTGATGCAGAACCGAACAAGCACTGCAACTATTTTTCACTCTCACCCAACCTCATCAAAAACTCACTTGGATACACAATTATATTGCAAACACTTTATGATGGAACATCAAAGCACAGTGCCTATAATTTATTCATATATTAAATATTCCAATCCTCTGATACAATAAACCAAGAAATTTCCCTGTACAATAAGAAAATTCCCTTTTTTTTTCCATCGAAATAGGTGGAACCCCAAAATTCTTCATATTTACACTTCAAAATATAACTCAAAATGGTGAGAGCAATAAGAGCTTGCCGCCAAAAAATCCCAGCCCTTATGAAGAACTTAGATCCCATGAAGAACAAATGAATTCCTTACCTACTTGATGGCATAAGAACGGGTACACACTGATTCAAGAGCCTCGGTGAACAAGGAAGAGAAACTAGTCAGAGCCTGAAACACTCCAGGCAACCCTGTCTGCAAATTGTTGAGTGTCATGGCTCTTGTCACCTCCACAGCTTTTGAATGCCTCACCATTTCATCTTCAACGCGCCTCTGGCAGGTTGCAAGCTCCAGTTTTTTCTCCGCCAGTGGATCGCGAGCATCCAAACCCTGTCCATTGTCAGGTCCTGTATCAGGAAGGCTAATGCCTACCATAGAATATGAATTGTAGAACTTCCTCTCCAGGTTTCTCACAGAGGAAGCCTTTTTCTCAAGCTCCTTCGATGCAGTCTCGGTTCTTTTCTTCATCTTCAGCTCTTCAGTTTGCTTCGAAGATATCACATGCACAACATTGATAAAGCTCTTGATGGCCTCAGAGGCAACCGTGTCTGGAACACGGTCAAGTGCCAGTTTCCATTCATCAAAAAAGTGGTATGTATCAGAGTTGTCCCTGCTGTTGTTGATGTTGTCATTGTCCACAGGAAGAAGACTCAGCTTGAACCAGCCATGCAGGGAGTGGATGAACTCCCGTTGAAATTTTATGAGGCGACAGAAACTGGAATGCCAGGCTGACACGGCTGCTTCCAGGTCCCGGGTAGCCTGCCTGTGCAGTTCAGAAGTTGAGTCACCTCTTGAAGATCTGTTCACAAGGCCACGGACTTGCTGCACTATGTTGCTTTGAATTTCATGGTAATTGTGCATTGCTTTCCACATGTACATAAATCTACAATGTCACATGTCACACAATTCACAAACATAATAAGACAACAAAGTTATCTTGAGCAGGCAGGCCATCCTCATTTTTAATATAAAAACACAACGGATAAGTGATTGTTGGTAGGAGACAAATTTTTAATGCATAAAATTCAGTACGTGGATGTTTCAGAAGTGAGCAAAAAATAACCTCTGCTTCAGTACAAAATAAGCAAACACTAGGGAATGACAGATAATCTTAATCTCAATTCATTCATGATTCGAGTGGTTAAAGTTGTTTCCAATGGCAGCAAAGTTTATATGGTGAAATATAAACTTACTACCCTCATCAGGATCATACTATCACGTTTGTATACAACATATCTTTCAGCAAAATTGACCCTGATGGGTTATTTGGAACAGTTAAATGAAAACAGATGAATATGAATAACATCAGTAAGTTTTTACTGCTTATAAACACCCAGTGAAATAGTTTAGAATCAGTTAACAAGGGTTATCATATCATATGGTTTAACACACCTACTCCATCCATAAATTAGTTATGCTGGAACAGAGCCTAAAAAGACAAAATAACATTTCGACAGATGCACTGGTGGGCCAAGGTTTGATTATAAGAGGTAGGCAGTTGTTGGACAGTTTAGTACAAAGAAGCACATGCAATTACGCAGTGCTGATAAAGCAAGTGGCATACTAGAGAGGTAAGCCATAATGTTTCCAACTACCATCCAAGATTTTCTTGACCAAAATTAGGCAGCACATTCACACGAGGTAAATGAGGGCATTTGAAAAAGTAAAAAAAGCATTTCAATTGTTACACTTAAACTTAAAAGTTCTTTAATAGGGTGGGTCACTTGTATCAGCTCAAGCTCCTCAAATTCCACAAGATTAAATCAACATTTACAAAATATCCAATGAACAAGACACAGAATGATTATGGCCTCACAACAAGCTGCACAGTCTTCAAGTGTGTTTGATCATGAAGTCCAAATATCACATTTAATTTGTGAATGGATACAATAAGACCAAAACACATGAAATTTTCATTAGTCCAGAATACTAGACAACTTTTGGGAGCCAATCAAGTTAGTAAAGTTCATTCTTTAGAGCAGTAAAGATGAGGACTCCCAAATGCTTGATTTGCTGTAAAATTGGATTAATAGATAATCACCATAGTTCTTCAATTCTTTGTTGATTAATGATGTAACAATGGTCCAATCTCATGTGCAAGAACTTGATTATTTAGTTATCAACAAAACCTGGAACTACGAAAACAGTAAAGCTATTGCAGAAGAGACATACCCATGAATGAGAGCAACAAGCTGAGGGACCAGAGCAGAGTCCCTAAGGCCAACAATGGCAGTTGAGGTGGTAGACACCGCCTGAGAAGTGACAACTATTAGTGACTGCAGCCTATTTATGGAAGTCTTGGTTTTGAATATCTTAGCTTCATCCTCTCCCTTGTATTCCTGAGTCTGCAGAGCTGACAATTTCTTTTCATGTTCGATCTTAACACCTTCTCTAGCCTTAATTCAAGCACAATTTGTAGAAAGTGTTAGCATAGCACACCTCGGTTCCAAACCACATGCTTTAGGTTTTTAGCTAAAAATAAATGCCAACAGAACTACCTGACTTCAGTTTGGTAAAAAGGCATCCAAGTTGGACACAGCATTTATGGTCATTTCAAACATCCATAACAATATCCTAGGCATTACTTTTTTTTATTTTTTTTAGTGCCGTGAGTCTAAAGAAACGTGCCTTTTTCAGTAAGTTTACACACACATGTATATGTGACAGAAATTGTTTGCCCTTCACACATACACCCAACTGAGTGTGAACAATCAATCACATGCAAGACAAAAAAATTTGAAGAAACAGACAAGTGTGTGGTTCATTACTTAAAATCTGTTAATCGCAATGGATTAAAAGAGTGAAGGGTGTAGGCATTTCGGTCATTTCACACAACATAAATTATGATTAAAATAATTTTATTTGCTTAATTCACGCTGATTTACACCAAAACTCTGATTAAGATAAACAAACACGGCTTACCGTATCACCAAATATACACTTAAATCATTACATGACATGTGTAAAAGCATTTTCGGGATAAGTATGTTTCTATGATGGAGCATTATTTGTACCACAATAATAAAGGTTGGTCCCAACAACCGAGGCCATTTTGGTCAATTCACAATGGTGAAAAAGGGAAAGGAGGTCATTTTCACACTAAACAGTCAAATTCTGCTGTGACCTTACGCTACCAAAGTCCAACATAACCTACACCGTTTCCTTTTTTCCTTCAACTTTTTATGCTCTCGAAAAATATAATTCATTTTTCTAAAAAGGGAACCTCTTTATTATCCAAATAACACCACCGCCCTAGAAATTAAGATAAAATTACCTTAACCTCCTCGTACAGCTTTTTCTCCCACGCCAAAAGCCGTTCTATGGTGGAGCAAAGACTCTTCGAACCGCCCGGTTCATCCAGCGAACCGGCGTCCAGCCGGTACTTAACCGCCAGTGGCGGTTTCGAGGTCCAACTTGAACTCAAATTGCTCAATATGCTGCTCGAGTGATACACAGTCTCTGCAAAATCAAAATCATCCAAATTCAAATCAAACAAACCTACCCATAATTTTCAAGAAAACCTAAAACCTCGTTCGAAAATTGACCAAAAGAAGAAAAACGAAAACTTCCCAATAACCAAACACAAACCTCATAAAAACCCCAATTAAATATCTTTAACATCCCATAACACAAATTCAAATTGTCCAATCCAATTTCAACATGAAAATAAAACTTCAAAAATTTCCTCGTGCTCTTTAAAATGGTTTTCCAATTAAAATTAGAAGCAAAACTTTGCAAACAAGAGTTAGAAAAGAAAACCTTTACATTTTTTAGTTCTATTCTCTTAATAGATTCAAAGTTTCTGTTTTTCAATTCTGATTCGAGACCAACAAAAAATAATAACCAAGTAATCGAAACAAAAAGGTTTGAGTTTGCGAAACATACTCCTCAATTGTTTGAAGCTGCGATCGAGCTGAGCCTTACTGATCTCGAGCATCTCCGAAACCTGATCTCCGGCGGAAGCAGCATTATCAAAATTCTCCTTAATAGCTTCCACGATCTCCCTCAAGTCCCTATGTCTTACCACCATCTTCATCTCCGCGACGGAGGACGCAGCGTCGAATCCCTTAGCGCCGCCGCCAGCTGCAACGGACTCCGCCCGCATGGACGACCCGAAATTCGACCGGGTCCCGATCTCGGACCGCGACTCCACATCCTCCTCCACCCCATCATCATCGTCATCGGATGAACTCGTGGTGCTGTAATGATCCCCCCACTCACTGCACTGAACCTCTTCCCTCTCAGTCTCGGTATACTCCTCAGGAAGATGGTGATGAGAGTGGGAATCAGAGTGAATGTTAGAGGGAGAGCGAGAGTGGGAGTAAGCTTTTTGAGCTTCGTGTTTCCCGTCGAAGTAATCGTATTCAGATCTCTCGGAGTCGGAGTCGTGAATTTGAGGATTGCTGGGTTGGGTTTTGTGGGAGTAATGAGAGGGTGTTTGTGTTTTGTGAGAGTGAAGGGAAGGTGTTTGTGTTTGTGATTGAGCTTGAATCTGCGAGAGTTTTTGTTGGTGTTGGTGTTGGTGGTGTTGGTGTTGTTCTTCGGGGAAGTAATCGGAAGCGGGAGGAGGTGGAGGGGGGTAGAAATTTTCCCAGTTCCAAACGGAGGAAGTTTGGGAAGGGGTGGAGGAGTATGTGGAATGCGCGGTGGGGTAAAAGTTCGCAGGAAAATTCGACGCTTGGCTTCGCGGCGTGGAGGAGGGGCTCGAGTCGGAGAGAATATGGGGTAGCTTCGGTGGCGGCGGCTTGCGGCGGCGGGGTTGGATGGGGGCGAGTTTGGGCGGCGGGGAAGGGTTGAAGGGAGGTGGAGAGTGGTGGGGGTGGTGGCGAGGTGGTGAGGGTGGGCGAGTGTGGTGGATGGGAGGGGGTGGTTGTTGGGAGTTGTTGAGGAAAACAGCGGGGGTGTGGTCTGAGACGGAGAGTGGTTCGCCGGCGGCGAAGGTGGAGAGGGCGGAGCCAGTGAGGCGGAGGGAACGGCAGTAGTCGGAGTGGGCGGCAGCGAGTTGGTGGCGCGCGTAGACGGTTTCCTTCATGAGACGGCGGCGGTCCTTGCAACGACGCACGGTGTCCTCGTTTTCTAGCTTGGACGCCGTGCAACCCATGGTGGCGCGTGCGGGAGGAGGAGTGGGAAAAGAGAGTGGTGTTGGGTTTAAGTGAATGATGGAGCGAGAGACATAGTGAGAGTGAGTGAGTGAGTGAGTGAGTGAGAATGGCGTTTGGAAGTGCCCCGTTTATTAGATGTTTTGTTCTTTGTTTGTATCGTCTATGGAATTTATTAAGAAACAGTGATAAATGGGACATTAAAAGACGGTAATCACGGTGGGTGAACACAGATTTAATACTGTCATACCCTCCTTTTATTTTACCTTCTAATTTTTAACCTACTGATGTCGAAAGGTTAGAGTCTCTAACCCTATGCATGCATGGATTTGTGTCTCTACTCTTTCTATTACATCAACAAACACACTACAATAATTTTGTTTTTCATTCTACACTTAATTTCTGTCTGTCTCTAGGGTTTCTATTACATGTTTCAAACCTTTTTAATTCTTTTGTTATAAACAAAATATTGTTAAAAATAACAAAATTAAGTTTTTTTTTCACTTAATTAAGTTTTTTCAGTTTGTGGTAAAATCAATGCAAAAATAAATGATCACCCGAGTAGCTCGTTCAATATCTCATATTTTCGTAATTCAAATTAAGATATGATTGAATAATTAGTAAACAATCAATTATAATAATCAACTACATGTTAGATTGGAGAGAAAAAAAATAGAAATTTTTTTATTCCCTTCTCACATGATTTTTGTGTCAGATTTGGCTTGAAACATCAGAAAGTCAACTATATTGAATATTGTTCATCAAGTTTAATTTTCATCATAAATGTCACATAAATTTTTTGTTATCACAAGCCGTGATACATTGCAATTGAAAACTAAAGGAATCAACCCAAAATAATTCTTTAATCAAGTTTAAAAGAATAAAATAATAACTGAACATTCATACTTTAGTCCATAAGTAGAGTGATTAAAAATTATAAATATAAGTGTTTGAAAAAACTAATTATCCACATATCTTATTACTCTGTGAGAAATAATACTCATACATTTAAATAAAATAACTCTTATAACAGAATCGATTGGGGAATCTCTCAAATTTGTAAAAGTTTTATTATGCACTTGAACCTAATAGTTTTGTTATATGTTACCAAAATATAATTTTAAGAAAGTAATAACTTCAAAATTAAGAATACGTTGATAATTCTTTATTAAGGTAAGTGATTATTTTTATTTAATATAGATTCAACTTTTTTTTATTCCATTTGATTATTGGTGTAAAGTTTGATACATTTATATTACTAGAAAATTGTAGAGAAGTTACAAAAGTTCACAAATAAGAATTTGTTAGTAGGTATGCTACCTCTAAATAAGATAAGATATATTAATTGTAACATGTAGGCATTTGTATTATTGTTTAAATTTGTGAAGAATATTAACTGTTATTGTTATATTTTATAAAAGCAATTAATATTACAAATACCGATAGAGAAGCCAGTCAAAATTAAGAAAATGTTTTAATGTCTTTAATGTTTTAGTGGTGTATATATATTATATAGATATTTGGAACATAAAGTTCTAATAGTTTAATTATATACATATTGTAGCGAAGTTATAAAAGTTACATTAGTATAAATATAGGTTGAACTAGTATAGCTAAATTAAATCCATCGTTACAATTAAACTCAACAGCGATATTAAAGTTAAAATTAATGGTGATTAACGTTAAAAGGTCCAAGTGTTGCTCAATTTTAGAACTATTTAAATAGTAATAACTGTTTACGTCGAAAAATAATATTAATTTAACTTACAGGTTAACATTTATACTTTCTAAGTGTGGAAAAAAAAAACATTTTGGAAGGAAATAAGTTGATAAACAAAAATAAAATATATTAAATAAAAAACAAAAAGTAGAAGACTAAGTCTTATTAAAATGGAAAACAGTAAGCACCTTTTAGTACAAAGACAAATCTCTCGCATATTGTTTATGTCACTAACCTTAATTTGGAAACAAAAAGTTTTATGAAAACAATTTTTTAGCATCGGAACAAGTTTCCTCCAATCCAATGAAAATTTGTGTATTGTGATAGTACTCCTATCTCCAAACATCTTTGAAAAATATATATTAATATTGTTCCGCTACACTTAATAAGTCTCACATCACTTAGGAATCGAGGTCAAACGAAGTTTAAATATTCTATTTTTCTCTACACTTTGAGACGTCTACTCAAATATTTCAAAATGGACAATATCTTAAAAACGCGGTTGTTGTTCGTAACGATTTCTACCAAACAGAATTAGATTGAAATCAAAACAAATCCCTCTTTAATTTTTGATTAGAAAAAGATCCGATTATGATATTTGGTTGATGGTGGTTATTTTGAAAAGGCCTCTAATTGGACGTTAGCCGATTGTCCTATAAAATTAAGGCATCACAAATTTCCACAAAATCTAGTCATCAAATTTGTTTTCTCTGAAAAAGGAAATGATATATGGATTCCGATTCACGTGAAGGAAAGAAAATTTGTGAGATTCAAAGAGAAAAGAGAAAATAGTTAAATTGTTGATAGTAATGTTTGCATTTTGCAACAATGAGAAGGGGATTTGTATGATTGTTTTGGTTTCATAACCTTACCATCACTTCACACTAACAATACAACAAAATTTGCCTTGCTGTTCCAACCTGTAGTGCCCCACCCCACACGTCTTTTCCAATTCTTTTCTCCATCAAAATCGTATTAAAATTTAAAAGGATTAAATATAATTTTTATCACTTTATTATATATAACATAAAATTAGAATGGATTTATATTCCAAATTTTGATTATGTTTGATTTCATAATTTTAAAAAATAATGAATGTAGTCTCTCACACTTAATAACATTAAATTTTCTCTCATCACAAACGGTGTACTATTTACATATAGTCTAATACGTAGTTGGATGTAAGGGACTAAATTCACTAAATTCACATTAAGATATGGAGACTTAATAAAATTAAAGTTTCAAACATGACCTATTCCAAAGTGTAATGTCTCACACCACACGTTTTTTTCAATTTCATTCTCCATTTTATGCTATTACAATGAGTTAAATATAATTTTTATTCTTTAATTTTATATAATGCAAAATTAAAATTGGTCTTTATTTCAAATTTTGAATATATTTATAACTTTAGAAGATAATGAATTTAATATTTCACACTTAATACATTAAATTGTCACGTTTTACTCTATTTATATCTAGTCTGACGCATTTCTACCCTGTGTTAATATTTAATTTGTTTGAATGAAATAAAAAAAATAGAAAGAAAAGATGTGAGAGACAAAATTTAATGTCATTGGATACCACGAACAAAATTTAATTTTTTTTAAATATAGAGACTAAACAAAATCAAAGTTTTAAACATGATTTATTCTAATTTTTATGTTATTATTGAGAAATTAAAAACATATTTAATTCTAAATTGAGATGAGATTAGTTCATAATACATGATTAAAAACAATATCCATTTATAATTAAGAATAATTCTTATTTTATAAATTGATTTATAAAGATAGAATAGATTTAAATTCAAATTTTAATGCCACTTTCATAATTCATCTACTTAATGGTACTTCAAAGTTTCTTTTCATAATACAAACTTGTCCTATTCTTCAAATAGGGAAAAGAAAATACATGTGTCATCACTTAAAATTATCAATAAGTTATTAAGACCAAAGTAAAAATAAAAATTACGAGAACCAAAATGTGAAAAACTAAAAACATTTTCTTACTTCTCCAGACGAGTCAAACATGATTTTAAATCCAATTAGGGTTTTGCCAAAAATGCATAAATACAAGTTTAGGGCATGTTTGGAAGTTGTTAGTATGGAAAAATTAATCACTTCACTTTGTTATAATATAAAAGCTATACCTAAAAGTCTTATAAAAATCACGATATCCAAATTATGAAACCTTTGTGTGAATATACTTTGGTTATATAGAAGGGTTACTTTCAGCTTCTTCACTACAGTTTTTCACGTTCAACTTTTTTTCACTTTTTTCTTATACCAATCTCGTTTTATGAAAAAGATGAAATGGGTGCATGAATATTCCACCAATAAGTGGAACCTTTGGTAAAGCAAACGATAAAAGAGAGTGAATGTGAGGAAAATTCAAAAACTAGTGAAACACCATTTATTATCTATCCCTATCTTTCCCACTCACAAAATTTTCTTTCAACATACCTTTCACTTCAAGACACATCACATGCACACCCTTTTTTCTTCTCTATATTTTATGTCCTAAAAATATGTTTTTTTTCTTAAAAAGTTAACATTGTTTTGGCTTTCTTCTCCCTTTCTTTCTTCTTGGCATGGAACCCTAGAAGAGTATCCAATTCTTCACAAAAGCATGATGTTTCTATCAAAATATTCTTTATCTTTTAACTTATTTTTATTTTCTTTTCTGTTATTTCATCTTTCCAATTTTTCCTCCCTTGTTACTTCTCTGAAGTTTCAAAGATCATGCAATGCCATAGAGTAAAAATTGCAATGCACAACATTACTTTTTTCCTTTTTTCCTTTTACATATGAGGATTGAGTGACAAGTGTGACATTATTTTTTTATAAATGATGTAATTTAGTGAATTTTCCTTTAACTTTGACTTTTAATATACTTTTTAATGTTTCATAATTAAACAATTATTTAACTCAAAATACTCCTACAACATGTTTCTTAAAATTTGTATGTTTTTAAAGAACATATTAAATACAAACTTGGAAGTATTTTTAATACGAGTAAAAATATGTTTAATCCAAAAACACCTGTAAAAGAATGTTTTTGCTTAATTATATCATTTCAATATAAATTCAGTTTTTAACCTAAAATCTAAGTTCATTGATATATTCAACTAAAATTAAAATCAAATCCTCCAGCTTATACTTTAATAAAAAATATTACTCAATCCGTTTGTATCATTTAGAAACTAGTGGAGATAAATGAAAATTTAGAATACTAACATAAAATATAAAGATTAAGAATTTTTCTCTTCTTGATAATACTTGTACTATTAAATATAACTTTACTGAAATAATTTTGGAAAGAAGAAAATAAAATAAGAGACATGTGAGGCAAAAAAAGATGAGATTTATTGAAACAGTGGTAGTGAGGTAAGCAAAACTTGAAGCTTCCTCACACAACACATGTTTCATCCAATTATTCTTTTATACCAAAAGTTTCAAGATTTTGGAATTAATGCTGTTTAGTACATAATAAAGTTCTTTTTATGAGATGTATTTGGAAGCATAAATTCGATTTTGTGGGAATAACTTTTCCATGTAGATTTTTTAGCCAACTCTTAATAAAGAAAAAGAGAGCATAAATTCACTGTTTTTTCTTTATTTAGTACAATTATTTGAGTCGGTTGTTAGGAAGAAACCTTTGATATCGAAAAGGATAATTTTATTAAATTGAATTATTTTAAAAGAACTATTTTCTACACCATGTTAAGAAACACTTTTTTTTTTAAGAATCTTTTTTAAAAAGGTCTACATTTTCTTACTGTTATGAAGTTCAAAAGTTGTTTGAGTACAAAATATTCTCTGCACTCATTTCACTATAAGTAAAAAATGTTTACTCTACCTTAGAGTATGAATTTTTCTTTCATGCTTCATAATTTATACATACATGAAAAAAAAAAAGAAATATAATTCATTTGATTTTATATCGTTGATATTGTTTATTATACGAATAAATTATACATATTATATCAATTATTAATACCATAATCTTAATTCAAACATCTTAAGTAACTGTATATATATCATTAGAAAGTTTATTTTAAAAAAAAAACTTACTATACTTGAACGATGAGGAAAATAACATTTTACTTAACCTTAATGTTTATATTCATTTGTTTTATTGCACATTGAACTTTCCTTTTGAATTCATTTTTACTTTTAGTTACACATTTACTATTATAATATAAAATATTTACCAGTAACAAATTTTATTTTAAAATCTACATACAAATAATACGAATAATCGTGGTAATTAGGTCTATTTTGTCATTAGAGGGAAAACTATTGTTATAATCTTTCTAATGGGTGTGTTAGAGAATATGTCATTATTATTTGTCATTCATTATCCTATTATTATAAAATTACTTACAAACCTATTCATTCCATGTTCAAGCTTGTTCTGCTTTTTCTTTTTTTTATGTAAAAGAAATCTCATACTCAAGAGATATCACAAGGTTGGGTAGGTAGAATTCTCCATAAAGACGTATAAGGAGAAAATAAAAAACAAGTTAATTTTCACTGGTAGAATATTCTTTTTTCTGTATATTTTTCTTGAAGAAATTTATCCAAACTAATTTTTATACTAATAATACTTTTTGTGGAAGAATTGGTAAATTTAAAATTTTGATCTGAACTCTTTTGCAATCTTTTTCCTCTATTGTTGGCGAAGCGAACCCTACCGAAGAGACGAGTGTCCCGCGTGGAATGGGCTTAAACTGAAATCTAAGATCCTCTGTGTAAACACATTATTATGAGCAGCGAGCGAGTGGAAACAAATCATTGTAAAACGAGCTCTGAAGAAATTAGTAAAAAGCTGCAATAATAAAGGATTTTTCATTGTATAGGTGTGTTATTGAGCCATCAAAGAGAGCATAAAAAGCTGATAACAGAGTATTAAAGAGCTACTACGAGGTGGTGGGGGCAACACACCAATCCAGAGAAAACTATTCATATATTATTAATATTTCTTCTCTTCTCTTCTAAAAAGTAGCACAGGACCCCTTCAAAACAAGGTCCATGCATCACAACACGACATTTAAATTCTCATCCCAACTCATTTTGTTTTTCATGTGGACCCAATTCATAATAAATCTTCTTTTCTTTGTCTTTTTATAATGTCTGAATGAACCATTTAAAGGAAGGAACATGCTGACATAGGAATCACAGGCATGTAGAAAACTGGTTGGTTTGCGTAACTTCATGCAAATGTACATAAATCTGTCCAATTATTTCATTTTAGGGACAAAACTTGTTCATGGTGGTTCTCTGTGCACGAGTTAAGCATTCACAGGTGTGACTATGTTACTTATGTAAGTGATGGTCCTATAACAATTCATCTCGAGTAGATCAATTCAAAAAGAAAAAGATAAAGAAACTGTTCTAGTTTAATGATGAAACAACTAACCATGCATGTGTATCAGGGATGTTTTATTTCAAATTTGTATGCTATAATATATAGGATTTAAAATATTTTAATTATGTAAAAATTTCTTATAATAACACCATGTCAAGTTACATTCTATTCAAAATAAACATGTTTTCTTGTTTTTTTTTCACCTACTTTATCTTTAATGATTCAAATGGTACATGATAATTATAAGTATAGGTGAAGAAAATAAAATAAAAAGGTAATGATTTACAAGTATTGTGTAGTACACAGATTAGAGTGTTTTATGGTATAGCTGGTTTCCATGGAAACCCAAGAAAGAAAGATTGTATCAATTGAACAATAAAGTGTCCTGTCCCCTGTAATTGTTCTGCAACAATAAACAATGCACCATCCATTGGTCATTGCTGTTAATAACCGCTAATAACGGTTTTCATCCTCTCTCTCCGAATGTAACGAATGTAACTTCTTATGTTGTCGTTTCGTTACAAATAATTGTTAAAAAAACATTGTTTTAGTCACGTTTTGTTTTGTTTCGTTCAGTCCATCAAATGAGGAACCTTCCCTTAGCTACTAGAGTTGCAGACTTAATTGTCGTATTAGAAACTTACATTAAACTCCTTTACATTATACAGTCTAATGTGTCAATGGTTTACACATTGGGAAAACAAAAATACTGTCTTACAAATATTATAGGTAAAAAATCAAGGATATTCATATTTCACAGTATTATGATTTAGGTTATTTTTTTCTAAATCGTGTAAATAAAAATTAAAGAAAAGTAACATACTAAATTTGTTCCAGTTGGCCCAACTTGCTCAATCAGCAAAAAATTCAATCCAGATGGGACCAACACACTTTCCAAAAATTTGACCATACCATTTGACAACTCAAGCATTAATGCTCGAAAAACTGTAATTGTATTACCAATGAAAATTATGATTGACCATTGATTTATTGTTGAAATAATTAAATTTAGCTCTGAATAATATTGAACAAAATAATATTTAAGTTATAACAATCAAGATATAAACAAGTACAAATAACTAAATTATATTTCATTAAAAATAGCAGTTATCAAAATAATTTACAACTGTGTACACTTTTTTATCTTATTAAAAATGCTTTAAGGAAACTTAAAAATGTTAGAAAAAAATGTTTAAATAATAATTTGGTCTTGTTCTCTTTTTCAAAATCTTAAGTTTGTTCTATAAGTTTTTTAACCTCAATTTAGTTAGGACTAATTTGATCTTTTTGTTAAATTTCTTGAAACAAATCCAAAAATTTCTTGAAAAATTCTTGATTAATTTTAAAAAATTTAGAGAAAAAAATAAAATTACATTAATTTTTCATAAATCAGAACTAAACTCCATAAATTTTCACAAATTGAGAATAAAAATAATTAAAAAATTAGATATTTTTTAACAAAAGAGACCAAATGATTAATTAAATCAAAGAAAAATTACCCCTTTAGAACCAGCTTTTCATTATGGTTTTGGATTACCCATTCCTTACTGACAGTTTTGGAGTTAACATACTGATGATCAAACTTGTTTAAGATTTTAAATGCAATACAAAGCATAGAAAAAAAAAATGCTCAAAAGCAAAAACATTACACACTATTTTCTTATTTGTTCGACATGGACATCCCCACACAGGCCTAGAGTATGACTTTAACAGTTGGTGCTGTGTGGGCACCACCACGTTTTCTCTACTATACAGCTAGCAGAAAATGTAAAGTATATGTGTTTTGCATCAAATAAACAATATCCAAAGGATTCTATATAAAAATACTAATTACTCGAATGGTTGAATTATGATACAATAACTAACAAGTTGATCAGAAAACCTTTTTGCCAGACAACATACCAGTGACTCAGTGAGCTGGCACATGCCACCGTGATGCCTGGACTGCATTAACAGTTACAGTCACCCCAAGAGAAATATAATATAAATGTGTCATTGGAGTTGTATCCTCGTTTTTCATGAGGAAGGAAGCCTACTTTTGTTGTCATTAACAAAACCAAAATTCCCAAATAGACCCTGCATCATGGATGAACGGTGAAAGCCAGAGTCGATGCTTGTCCAGTGTAACTCTTAAAAACTTACCATATTATATTTTTATGTTTGGAGTCATCTTCAGAAACAGAATCCAATTCCCACCCCAGCACTTCCTTTTTTCCAAATTAACATTTTGTATTTATCATCATCATCATAATCTAAGATAAGACTGCTAGGAATGGTTCGGTAGAAGTGATTTGGTCTTTCAATCCATGGGAGAAAGATATTACTCATGGTCGATTTGTTTCAGTATTAATTTAAATGACATGGTGTCTTATTCCCTTTCTATACAATCAATGCAGGTACTTTTACTAATATGCTCTATTATAAATTTATTATTTACTTTTCCTCTCTGACCAATAAATCTTAAAAAGAAGAAATAAAAACAAACAATTCACTTCCCACTTAAAATGAGAGATGATTAACTCTGGCCTAGATTCCCCACTCAGGGCCCCAGCAATTGTGTGCAACAGAATTCAAACAATTTTATAGCAAACAATTATCAACAGAACACTTATAAAAAGATGACTTTCCCGTATCATATACCACTATTCAAATTCATCAAACAATTCCATCCATTCAGTCCCAAACAGTAAAGTGCTAACACTTAGTATCTTTTGACAAAGTTTACAAGAAAGAAACAGGCTACCAACCATAAAGCGGATAGAAAGAGGAGAGGTGATAGAAGATCAAGGAAAAACTGCCTTACATATGAAGATATGAACTTTAGTATCCTGCCATTCATCATATGGCAATCATAAGATATAGATAGAACATAGTACCTTCTACAGATTAAAATGCTGATAGGAATACAAAACCAGGCAAAAATTTTCTTTAAAAGAGAAGCCAAGAGATCGAAGAAAAATCAAATATTACAAAAGCTTATTTAGGCAGAGCTAATGAGGGACCACCACCCTCCTAATCAAAAAAATTTGGTTATTTTCATCATTATGTTTGTTCACCATGACTTTAACAAAGATATTGCTCAATCCAAAGAATATTTTTGTACTGAACAGTTGTACTCTTAGTCTAGCCAAACACAAAAGAAAGGACCATGATGACTACAAAACAATACCATAAATTTGTTTTACGAAGATTATTCTTTAACTTTTGCAGGCCCCAAGGCTATTGCTAAGATAATTCTACGGTTATTAATCAGTAGTTTTTAGCATTAAAACATTAGAAAACACTAACAATTGTAAATTTTATAGAGAAATATCCAGATCTAATTCATCAAGGAAAAAGAAAAAAATACCTACATCCTAGTAGTGAATCAATATCATTCTAAACTCTCAGCATGTTCCAGGCAAAAGACTTCTTGATGAGGCTGTCGATGCCATTAATCGACAAGAAAGAACTCCATTTAACGGGTGAATGAACAGAACAACCTCCTGAAGTTGATTCGTTCAGTGGAATCAACTGAAACGCAACAAAAAATTTATACGAGTGCAAATCTCTCTCCTTCCGGTGGGGAACTTTCACTAATTTAGGATTTGAGCTGACGAATGGTGAGAGTATTCTCAACCAATTTACATTCATCAAAGTTGATTCAATACAAAACATGGCTGGCCTTTTATAGTGGGAAGAAGGCCATCGTGAGATTGAACAGAAGAAAGAAAGAAGAAAGGCCATTCTAATAACATCCTAACAACATGAAAACTTGCTACCTAAACAAAACCCTAATGACTACGATAAAAAGCGTGAACCAGACGTGAAATGAAAACCCTAACTAAGGAGGAACGAGGGTTAGCATACATGAAGGAGGCAAAGGACCCTAGCAAAAGCTCATCTCCCACACAATGAATTGGCTAATAGTGAAATGAGAGGCTTGCTGGAAGACGCAAGAGTCTCACCGAATAAAAGAGAACTCGCGTGACTCAACTGAAGAATGAAAGGAAAATTGGACACGTGCTGACTTGAGTCATTCTTGGCCACAAAAGTTGAATCGATAATGTTGACAAGGTGTTTGTGAAGAATTGGGCCCTTCCAATAATACGTGAAACTTCAGCCCAAAATGAAGGCTGAAAACAATGTGCCTTCCATGCGAGAAAGATGATGTTGGAAGATATTGCATTTGGCAAAGAGAAGAATTGGGCAACAGGCTTAATGCCAACACTTTCAATTTGGCAGCTTTGGAAAAATAGATTGTAATTAGCGAAACAAACCAAATTAGATCACATTTATTTAATTAAGATAAGGAAATTAAAAGAAATAGGCCTAAACGTTGACCCAATGCTATAAGCCTTATTGGGATAATATCATCCCCTCCCTCTTAAAGAGGATCTGTCCTCAGATCAAGAGGGTTGTGAAAAGCTCACAGCAACCAAAATGAAGATTCCACCCGAATCAAAAATAAATCTACAATAGTCATCGAACAAAATGGTATTAAAATCATAATGACCATGTAGTAGAATTGTTGTGCAATGTGTGAAAATGGATTTTTAAAGTTTAGGAAAGATGATATCCATCCCACTTCACAGAAAAAGTGTCTTACACTTTGACTCAGATGATTTTTGAAAATAATGTTTAAGTCAAAGTGTAGATTGACACAATATATTAGGAGAATGAAATAATTGAATGAGAAAGAGAACAAAATATTAGAGAGGGAAACAAAAAAAATTTAATGACAAAGTAAGAAGAATTTAAAGTTAGGATAACTCCCTTTGGAAATTGGATCTTCATAGAAGGAATTGGTGAAATATGGTACACCAAATCCCTAACAATGAGTTTCCTTTTTGCTTTTGAAATGCTCTTTAACTCTACTACTTGTGATTGTATTTCAAGCTCACTCTCTTGTCTTATTTTCTCTCTTTCTTCAAATTCTTCTCTCATTCTCTTCTTTGGCTTTGGGTTTTCTAAGACTCTCATCTTTTGCCTTTTCTTCCTCTCTTTAATCTCCTTTTCCTCTTGTTCTCTTTAAGCACAAAGCTTCTCAAACTCTTATTTTTCTCTCTTCTTTTCATACTCTCAAAGCTTTTAAAGTAGTGCTTGCTCTTTTTTGTCTCTCTCTCTCTCTCTCTCTCTCTCTCTCTCTTTGTTTACTCAAGAGCAAATCCAAATTGTGCTTAAAATCTTTTGCTAGTCTAGAAAACTTGTCAAGATTTTGGATAAATACATCAACTATGTCAATGAAGTTTTCTATCCTAACTTGTTGCTCTTTAATTATCCTAAACAAAGGAGAAATGAAATGTTTACACACGCATGCTTTCAGTTCACAAAATATATTAATGTATGATTCCCTTCCTTTTTTCACATTAAATTATCTCTCTTGCCAACAATCAAATACATGTCCTATAAACCTAGAAGTAACATGCTTAAGAATGTCAATTTGACTATATTTACTAAACAATAGTTGCACAAATTTCTCCATCAAATCTCTAAATGATATTGGTCCTATATCTTCTCCAAAGAATGGAATTTCACTATGAATAATATGATACAACTCATTACTATTATGCCTACCTAAATGCACACTACTATGCCTACCTAAATGCACACGACTAGAAAGAAAACTCATTTTCAAATGCTTGTTTTGAAACACCTTTATCCAAACAAATTTTGCACAAAAGAGATTTGAAGAATTATTAAAAAAAAAATAGAGTGAAAATGATCTAAATACTCCCAAAAAAGGAAGGTGAGTCTCTAGGACAAGCTTAAAAACCAAGCCTTTCCTAGTCAAAGATTTCTAAACAAATTTCACAAAAATTCTCAATAAAATTCTAAGAAAAACAGATTGTGTGAAAAACAATTTGACAAAGTGTGCAAACAGTTAAAAAACCTAAAGACCAAAAGAAGGTCAATTAGCTGTGAATACACATTGCACCAAGATATCACGGTAACCTAAAACATAAACGACAAACAAACAAATCACACAAAAAAGAACCTGAACATTTAAAACATAAAGACAAAAAACAAAGACTAAAAGCATAAAGTAGACAACAATTAAATCCTAAGTGAAGATGCAAGTGGCCTTTGGAACCCCTTGATGCTTCACACTAAACGATTAAAAATTATTACAAACCATGCTAAAGATGGGATTGCTCTAAAGCATTTTCCCACCTAAGCCAAATGAAACAAAAACAACAAACTAAAAAAGAAAAATACACAAAGTTCGTGACATCAAAACATAATCAACACAAACAAAAGAACTATGCTATGTCTCGGGCTGCAGTGTCTTGTGCTACGCCCTCTCTGTCCAGCCCCCAAAAGATGATATTCTCTCAATTATTTTGTCTTCTTTGGAGTCCCGGCTCACTCCACAATTCCTCTCGGATAGCACTCCCACAATAGGTTCACTCACCACTCCACAACTTCAAGACGAAACTTCACCTACAAGGGCCGCCAAACAAAAGTTGAGTGTCCAATTAGATCACATTTATTTAACTGATACGAAGAAAAAATAAAATAGTACTACATATGAATATTAATGTAGAATAAATACACATTAAAACTACATGAACCGTTTCTGATAATATTGATAATCATTATGATAGCAAGAGTTGCAAAAGTCTCAACCATTTCTAGTTTAGTCTAGTAAGTTCTAAGACCATTCGTGCCTAGATGACTCATTTATCATCATTTAGACGTCTTTTCAGAATTGTAAATTGAATAACCAATCAGATGCACTGTAATAAGTTAAAAAAAAAATTCTTTTCTAGCAAAAGTTACAGTGTATACCTGCCCTGTCCTTGGTCTAGAAATAATTTTTCCCTTGCAAGTAACGTTGGTGTAGCATTAATGCCCAAGAGAGCACAACCTCAACTCTGGCGCAAAACAAGAAAGTCAAATCATATTACAATATCATATGCATTGACGATCATATTATCTATGGAAATATCAACCTACGCATGAATGTATTTAGAACACACTTTTATGCACTTGATATAGTTCATTTATTCACTCAGAAACCAACTTTTTTCCACAAATGTATGTATGACTGTCCATTACAGGATAAGTAAGAGCAAATGATTACATCAAATTCAAACCAATAAATATACAATGGCAGCAGTTCTCATTTTACAGTCCGTTCTTACAGTAAAACGAGACATTTTTATTGAAGCAATTCTTCTAGTCACACTGAAAAATTATGTCAAACATTTGTAGAAAGTATGCATAAATAATGTATTACATTCTTTCTTATCCATGAAAAGTACAATGTTTATTGGCCAAAATATGCATAAATAATGTATTATCAACACTCAACCTAAAACTCAAGGTACAGTAATGGTTATAAGCAAAGAAATTCTCCACTCAAAGTTTATAAGGCTCACTCACTTCCCATAATACAACAGGGCACAACATGTTGTATTCCCTTGTAGATGGTTTTGTAACCAAGATTATCAAACTTGAGACTCTATGTAGACTCGTGGGAGCTATATAGACTAGTAAGAGTCTACATATTCTACATAACTAGTAAGTGCCAAAAATCAGTAATTTTCATATGAAATGTTAACACTTCTGTTTGTAATTTGTGTTTATATCATGTTGATTCTCCCTAAATCTAGGAAAAATGAGCTTCAATCACATGCTTCCAAGTTTTTACTTAAAGAAATCATTTGATCCCTATTTTGTGTATTTTTCAAGAAAATTAAAGTAGAAAAGGAAATAACTAAAGAAGAGCAAAAGAGAAATCGAGAAACAGAGAAGAAATGGAAGAATTTGTGCAACAGGTCGCTCAAATCAAAGGAGTCTTGTCTAAGCCAGAACAATCTCGCTCAACCCAAAATAATCTCGCCTAAGCGAGACACTTGCTGCCATTCTCACTCAAGCGAGGCTGCTCTCGCCTAAGCGAGAGTTCGTGAAGAAGCCCAAGTACTTCTGCAATTCTCGTCCAAGCGAGAATGTGGTCGCCCAAGCGAGAGCCTTTCTTTAGCATGAAGTACTCTATCTCGTTCGTGAAGGATTTTGATGGCTACCATGAGTGGTTAATCTCTTTCCTTGGGATTGAATGTAATCGACTTGAACTTGGATGTAATCTGATGATATTTATATATAGCATTTTTGTTTCTACTCAATAATTGGTATTATTGTTCTGTTCTTAATGCTTGATTCTATATGATCAATGAATGTCCTGATTTTGATTTTTAGATCTGACTGGAAAGTATTTCTGAAAATCTGATTTGAACAATGATACTTGATATACTGTGATGCTAGGAATAGATCTCAATATATCAATAGCTTATAACACTCGATCATAATGCTGGATAGTTTGCTGAATATGTAAGGAATCAATATTCAGGGAACTAATCTTATGTATTTTATACGCGAGAGATCGGTATAAATGATTTTTGGGTGTTGCATCAATATTGGTATTTTTAGATGTTATATATTATATTCATCCAGATTACAGATAAGGGAGATAGATGAAATTCAATCCCAGTTTCTTTTACTGAATTTTTCTAAACTTTTCCGCTTTTACTGTATTATTTTTATTCAATAGTCAATGATGAATCAAATTAAAATCTTTGTACATATGCTGATTGAGATAATTATCTATTTTCATTGAATCCGTTCCTCGTGAGTTCAACAGTCTTACTTAAAATCATTATATTACAATTGATTTTTGGTACGCTTGCTAGGAGATCAACAAGTATTTATGGCATTGTTGCCGGAGAATGGTGTTCTTTTGAAATTCGTAGTTATCTCATTGTGCTTTGTGTATATTTTCTTAATTAGATAGTTTATTCAATTTTCTCCTTTGTACTAATCCTTGCTTGAGTTGTGTTGATTTATGTTCTTAAGAGGTCAGATTCCTGAAGATCAATTAGCATTTGACCCAGAGATAGAAAAGACAGCTCGAAGGAACAGAGACAAAAACAAAAAGAAGCAAGGAAAGACAAGGGAAGAATCTTCCAGTATTTCCACCACACCTCAACCAGAAAACATGGCCAATGAACGACCAACTCCAACCGGAAGAACACTTGGAGACTATGCTATGCAACAAGGGCCAAGATATTTTTCTAGCATAGCAATACCAGCCACTACCAAAGCACTGGAGATGAAGCCAGCTTTCCTCAGCTTAATTAGTTCTCAGCAGTTCACTGGAATGAATAATGAGGATCCTTACACTCTTCTTTCCACATTCTATGAACTGGTTGGAACCATGGGCTTTGAAGAAGGAGATCTTGATCATGTATACATGCGTTTGTTTCCTTTTTCACTGGCAGGCAAAGCAAAGGAATGACTTAAGTCACATCCAAATCAGAAACTGGAATGATGTAGAAGACAAATTCTTGAACAAATTCTTTTCACCATCTCGCTACATCAAAGCCAAGTTGACATTTAGGCAAGGACCAGATGACCCATTCTGTGAAGCTTGGGAGCGGTTCAATTCTTTCTTGAGGAGATGCCCAAATCATGGATTTGAAGATATTTTCTGCAATGGTTTGAGGCCTGATACTAAAATGATATTAGATGCAGCAACATGAGGAACAATGATGAGTGTAGATGCGGAGAAACAATCAAAATCAGAATTTTGGATACTCTAGACAACCTCCTTATCAACAGCAACAACAATATTATCTTTTTGTGCATGATAAAACAACTAAACTAGAGGATACTCTAGAAAAGTTTATGTAAGCTTCTTTGACTAATCAAAAAAATACAGAAGCTTCAATCAGGAACCTTGAAACACAGCTTGGACAGTTGGCAAAACAGTTATCAGATCAGCAAACAAGTCACTTTTCAGCCAACACACAAACCAATCTCAAGGAGCATTGTAAATCAATTACCACCAGAAGTGGGAAGATTGTGGGAAGAGGGATTGGAGATAACTTGGCTTTTGAAGAGGAAGTGTTGGAGGAGAAAGAGAGTGAAAAAGAAAAGAATGAGTGTGAGGGAAAGGAAGAGCAAAATAAAGATGAGCATGTAAATAAAATAGAAAAAGAAAAAAGAAGAAAAACAATAAGTGAGGAGAAAAAGAGGGAGAAGGGTGAGAAACAGGTACCACATTTGAAGAGCCTACCATACCCTTAAAATCCTTCCAAAAAAGACAAGGAAAGACAGTTTGCAAGATTCATGGACATTTTCAAGCGACTACAGATTAATATTCCGTTTGTGGAGGCTATGATACAGATGCCGACATATGCAAAATTCATGAAAGAGCTCCTAACAAAGAAGAGAAGATTTTTTGAAGAGATAGTGGAGCTTGAAGCAGGGTGCAGTGCTATAATTCAGAAATCATTACCTCAGAAATCCAAGGACACTGGGAGCTTCACAATTCGAGTTACAATTGGAATATTACCAGGGGGAAAAACATTACCTGATTTGGGTGCCAGTATAAATTTGATGCCTTTGTCTATGCTATGGAGAATAGGAGATCTGGAAGTAAGGCATACACGTATGACATTACAGTTAGCTGACAAATCTATGAAGTATCCATATGGTGTGGTAGAGGATGTCTTGGTTAAGGTTGACAAATTCATGTTCCCAGTTGATTTTGTGGTGATGGATATTGAGGAAGACACTGAAGTTCCTCTAATACTGGGAAGACCTTTTATGAAGACGGCCAAGGTCATTATTGACGTTAATGATGGCAAACTGAAGGTCAGGGTGCAAGATGATGAGGTCAACTTTAATGTGTTTGAAGCAGTGCAGCACCCGAAGGACAAACAACAATGCTTCAAGATGGATGTGATAGATGAAATTTATCTATCATCTAGGAAGCAATTGACAAAGACAAGCCCATTGGAGAAAGATGATTAAAAGAAAGTTGATAAATACTTTACACATCTGAATTCAGCAAAAGAAATTGCATCAAATGAAATAAAAGATGAGAAGTTGCAGCAAGAGAATGAGACTGAAAGTCAGAAGCTGGAGCTAAAGGTACTACCTACCAATTTAAAATATGTTTTTCTTGCAGATGGAGGCAACAAACCAGTGATCAGTAGTGCTTTAACGGCTTCTAAAGAAGAAAAGTTTATTTCAGTTCTCAAAGCCAATGAGGGTGCAATAGGTTGGACTTGAATTTTGATCCGAAGGCAGCAGGAGAAAAAAGAAAATTATAGCTGCAGGAATTGGAAGAAATGAGACTCAGTGCTTATGAGTACCCTAAGCTCTACAAGGAAAAGATGAAAGCTTCTCATGACAAGAAAATTCTCAAAAGAGAATTTTATCTTTGCCAATCAGTGCTACTGTTCAATTCCAGGTTCAGGTTATTCCCTGGAAAACTCAAATAAAAATGGTCAGGACCGTTTCTTATCAAGCATGTGAAGCCCTATGGAGCTATTGAATTAGAGGACCCTGAATCGAAGAGAAGTTGGGTTGTAAATGGGCAAAGGTTGAAGCTCTACTTTGGTGGTGAGATTGATAGGCTTGCCACAATCATCCAATTGGACGAACCATAATGATACAGGCATCCGGCTCGTGACGTTAAACAAGTGCTTTCTGGGAGGCAACCCAGTGTTTTAATTATGTTTTGCATTTTAATTTTGTCTTGTATGTTAAATATGTTTGTGTATATAATTATATGCTTGTGTTCTTAATTTTGTGTTTGTGTGTAAAAAAGTGAGTTTTTAGCATTCAAATGCCTCAATAAGGCAAACCATGCATACTTTGGTATTTTCAAGCAAAATTAATGTGTTAAGCATGAGTATAAGTTTTGGCACCAGAATTGGGTTCATTGAATGCTAAAAATTGCCTTGTTGTGGCCAATTTGTGAAAATTGAGTTTAAAAGCTTGATTTTGAGTTTGTTGATGTGGAACATTTTGAAATGATAGAGTTTTGATTGAAGAATGGTTTGATGTGTGTTTCAGAGTTATTTGGACTGAGAGGATCATGAAATGATTGAGTGAAAGTTGAACAAAATTTTGAAAAATGCAAAATCTGAATTTTCCCAAAACTGCCAAAAATCTCGCCCAAGCTAAAATGTCTCGCCTGGGTGAGAATGCCCTATACCAAGACATTTTTGGGCGACATTGTCTTCGACTGGGCGAGACTTTTTAATGTTTCTGCCACAAATACTCGCCTAAGTGAGAACGCGCGTTCCAGACTTAAGTTGGCAACGTAGGGAGAATTGATTCATAATCATCTTCTCCCCCAAACACTCAGACGCGTTTTGCCACTTAATCTCTCCAGTTTCACTCTCAATCTTTCACTTTTTCTCTGCTTATTTCTCTTAAGGTGAGTTCTTCGTTTCACTCCATTTTTCACCAAGCAAGTCACGTTTTTTGTGCTCTTCCAAACCCTAGGGTAGTGGGCATGCTTTGTTTGATGTGTTTTGTACGTGCATTGTGAGTTTTGGTATGAATTGATGCTGGAACAGAGTAATCTGGGTTGCCTATGCACAAATTGATTCAGAAATTTCATATTTTGAGAGTGCAGCCAAACAGTTTGATGAAATGCCTGACTTAGTTTGTTCTTGGTTGGTCATTTAAGCTTATGGAAATTGTTATTGCAATGTGAATTAACTGACTTAGCATGTTTTTGGTGGGTTAATTTTGATCTTTGCAGGCAATAGCTAGAACAAAGACAACCTCTAGACTTTCCCCCACTGAACCCAACAAAGGGAAGAGGAGAAGACATGCAAATAGTCCCTCTCCTGAAAGGCCAAATAGCAACTTGTTTAGAGACCCCCAAAG
>Ga0209589_1003679_pt1 | contig 26765 bp, 11 predicted proteins | sample CowpeawhiteBW_FD_187525 | JGI IMG/M metagenome (GOLD analysis project Ga0209589, IMG submission 187525) | Root nodule microbial communities of legume samples collected from California USA - Cow pea white BW (SPAdes) (version 2) | ecosystem: Host-associated > Plants > Roots > Nodule | place: USA...
ATATGTATGTATATATATTTTTATTTATATATATATATATATATATATATATATATTCTACTTTAATATATCTTTGTTTTTTTTTCCGACAAAATATGTTAGGAAATTTAATAACTAAACTTGTCTGAAAAATTAAAATAATAAAAGGTAAATAAAGCGAGAGATATCTTTTAAAAAATAGATTAAAGAAAAATCATATCATTTATATATGATCTCCATAGAAGCATAAATTCTTAACTTTATTTTCTATTTTACAGCAGATTCAAGATCCAAAATATTTGGCGCAAAGCCGAACCAGTTTTTGTTCTTTTCGTTCCGCGAAAAATTTAAAATTTCACGAACTTCTCATTTTAATCGAACAAAATTGCTAACAGCGCGCGAAATTTTCGGTTGCCACGTGACACTGTTTGAAGTTTGACTTGAAAATATAGAAATGAAAACAATAATAGTGTGAAGTGAATCTACTTTTCGTGTTGTGTTGTTTCGAGGTTTAGCGCCATAATGAAAAATCATAAAACACGAAAAATCAAAAAATTTGAAGATTTGAAAACGAAATTGAAAAAACGAAGAACAATAAAATTGTGAATTCCTTTTTTTGCATCCCCTCCTTCTCTTTCATTCTCCCTCCATTTTCAAGCAAATAACAATGTTTAAATCTCTTCTTTCACTGCCACTTTCTCTTCACCATCCAACTCACTCTCTTCCATTCTCCTCAGAACCTCAACCTGTTAACAATGGAGGCCTCTGGCTCACACGATGACAGCAACAAAGAGAATGTTCCTCCAATCAACACCGTCTCCTCCGAAAAGAAGAAAAACCCAATTCCTCCCATGGCCCCTTCATTCAAGAGGAACACTAAGAGGAAGATGAAGAGAGTCCCGCTATCTGATATAACCCATCTCTTCAATAACTCCGCTCAGGATCAAACCCAGCAAATTGGGGTTGCTGCCTCTGATTCTGCTTCTCCTCCCTCTGATTCAACTTTTCTTCCACCCACTTCTCGAAGGAGAACAGTGTTTCTGCTTCGTGGCTCTAAAACGCTTAGATTAGGGTTCAGATAATGTTATAGTTTTCCCCCTTTTGTTACATATTTTATATTGCTGCAATTGGATTCACAAACTGCAGATTTCTGTTCTTGTTCTTCTTGATAATAGTTTACACAACTGTACCCAAACATTTTTTTTTTAATTAAAGAGATTAGAAAGGCAACCAGTAAAGCTATGTTGCCTTGTTTGCTTCATTATGCTGTTTCCTTATACTAACCGTTACTTTTAGCATTTATGATTCTAACATGTTTGTTTGTTCTTGTTGGAATGAGTGTTTGAATGTTTCTACTGATAACTGTGATCGAGGACGAAGAGTCTTGTTATTTAGCATCGAATGCCTTCAAATTGGAGTAGTGAGTTTCAATTTTCACCGGTTTGGTTGTGTTGACTCGGCTTCCACCGGCTACACAAATTTGTGAGAATTGCGGAGTGAAGCGAGTTCAACCTTTGGCAGTGACGACAAGGGTGGTTGCGTTGGCGGCTACACACATAGCTGGTGCTCTGGTGGTGTAGATCTGGTAAAGAATGAGATGTGGTGTTGAGGAATGAGCAAAGAAGATGAAGATACAAGGGTGTGGGTGGAAACTCAATTCGGAAGAAGGAAGGGAATCCGAAAGTATATTGGAATTGTATAATTTAAAAGTTTTTTTTAATATATTTCAAGATATATTATGGGACCAAAAATTACTTTTTTATTTTACATTTCAAAATATATTAATCTAATTTGTAAGGTGTTTTTGAATTGGAAATATATTTTTTATTTACATCTTGAAAGTAATTTTATGGTTTAATTGGTTATTTAATTTTTCTTTTTATTTAAAAGTGTAAATTTAGTTCACCATTTTGTTTTGTTTTAATTTGATTTGAATTTATGAAAATTGATGTAATTTGATTTAGATTTGTGAAAAACTCATGTAAGTTGGTTTTTCATCGAAATTCAAGATGTTAATAAAGATTATTTTTTTCATTATCTAATTAACATAATTTTAATATTAATTTTAATGAAAAATTCTTGATATGTTTTAAGAAAATTAACAAAAAAAATAAAATATATCAATTTTTAAAATATCATTGTCAAATTATATCAATTTTCACAAATTAGGATCAATTAAGATTAAAAATAACTTGGATGATTAATTTTACATTTTTAAACAAAATCAAGAACTAAGAACTAATAAGTAATTAAACCTAATTTTATTTTAAAATGTATTTTTCATATGCGATCTAAAACATATTTTTAGATACCAAATTATATTTCGGAAAACACATTAATATTTTTAGATACCAAATTATATTTCGGAATATATATTATGTAAATTTTGAATATATTTCAGAATACATATTTTTAAAAGTATTTTTCAAATTCTACGATTCAAAATTTATTAAAATGAAAGAAGTGTAGGGATAACTTTTAGATTTTTATTATAATTTTATTAGGCTTAAATACTTTTTTGGTCTAATTTTCGTGAGTTTTGTTTCAGTTTTCATTTTTTCAAAATATTTAAAATGATCCTAATTTTTGTAATGTGTGGTCAATTTGATTCTTTTTGCAGACGTTATTTAAATCGTTAACGAGAGTGAATAATAACTGTCACATATCACTCCGTGATTTTTTTAATTTTTTTTAATTTTATTTTTAAAATCGATCTCACAAAAGTGTATTCAGCCCAACCCAAAACATAGTCAAGGTTATTTGGGGGTGTTCTTCCTGCACCACCAAATTTTCTTCTTGCATTCCTAATTATTTTTCACATCTGATCATTGACGTTGCACTTTTGCACTTTCTGTCCTTGTAATTACCCGCCCACTAGCACTAAACCTCAAATTTTCTTTGTACCAGATTTCGAATTTTGTTAACATTTTTATAGGATTTTGAAATTCGGTTGAGAGGACTATACCGAATTTCGAAATCCGATTAAGGTTTTTATTGAATTTCGAAATTTAGTTTGGTTATGTATTTTTATTTATGTTTATATTAATTTTGTTTTTAATATTATTTTTTGTGTTTTGGGTAATTTTTTTATTTAATTTTACTTATATAGTGTGTGATGAATTTTTTTAATACCTTTTTTTGAAAATTTATTTGTTACAAAAATGATAACATGCAATGCTTCTATCTACTTAGTTGAGAGCTATGCATTTAAAGAGCTGTGTGCATTAGGATGTGTGCAAAAATAAGGTCACCCAGATCATATTTGTCTACCTATCTACTCCAATGGATGTATTTATCACATTCTAACATCATCATCAGCTACTGTAATTCAATTCTCAAACATCAATATGATTTTTGTAAGTATATCTCGTATTATATACTTGATTGTTGTCACATTATACTTTTTATTTTTTTTAGCAAGGAGAATGTTTGTAGATTTCACTTGATTCTTAGTCATATCAACAAGTAACAAATGTTAAGTGAATTTTAACTTCCCAGCAAAAGGGTTGAGATGTATTTTAAATTTAACTTTTATTGTTACAAAAGCCTTTTTAATAATTTTTAAAATGTATTTATCAATTTAAAAACTAATATTGTCTTCAAATATTATATATATATATATATATATATATATAAGTCATATTTTAAAAGATAATTATTTATTAAAAATTATGTTACTGGATTGGCCTGAGCATATTATGCGAGTCCATCCGAATTCGTTCGACCTGAGAAAAAAATTGTTACTGGATTGGTTTTAGACGGGTCGGGTTGTAATGAATAAGAGTATTCAGATATAAATGGGTTGATGCGGTCGGATATAAATATTAATTTTATATGTAGGTGATCCGACTCGAATCACCTACATATAAAAGTTCAACTTTTATTTTAACATAATCCTATTTTACTGCAACCCTCACTCCTTCCTTCTCCTCCTTCATTTTTCTTTCGTGCCCTTCATCACTCTGAAGGATGTTCTTGTTGTCGAATCTTTTTATTATTGGTGGTGTCGTCACTGTGGATGTTGTGGGAGGCGGTGGTGGCAGTATTGTTGTCGATGCCGTCGTGGTGGAGGGCATTAAGGTTTTACCCACTTGGTGGCCACCGTTTTTTTATTTATTTTGTGGTCACTGCTGTTGTTGCTTTGGTTCCTCTTTTGACCGATTTTTTCTTTAATTTGTGGCCACATGTTGTTGCTTTGGATCCTATTTTGTCCATTTATTTTTTTAATTTGTGGCTACCTGTTGTTGCTTTGGTTCCTCTTTTGTTTAGGAAAATCGAAAATTATAGATTAAAGAAAGAAACTTAGAAGATCTGAGAAGGAGTGCAGTAGAGATGCAGCCCACCATGGCCTCCACCCTCCACGAGCTATTTTTTGTGTTATTGAATTTTTTTTATATTGATGTTCAAAATCTGTTACCGTTCCTTGTCTTCCTTAAAGTTTTTTTTTCTCTTTTATCCAGATAACCCAATATCCATCCGGATGTAACTATACCCAAATGACCCGAATTCAACCCAAACCGACCCTTGGTCAACCCTAATACAAGTGAATCATTTATTCTCACAACCCATATGGACGATCTGTCAAGGACTGATCCAATCTCGTACAATGGGTCCTCTTGCACGACGTCAACGTGCCAATGGAAGAAGTAGGGTTGCCAACCGTCGTGAGGAAGGCCAAACTTGCATTTGGGTCGTACAAAAAGATATGATCAAGCATAGGCTTCAACTAGACAATTTTTTCAATTATGGTTATTTATTTAGGATAATACTTGTAATATTGCTTGGTTACTTGGTGGTTACTGAGTCTTGGTTGCTTGTATTACTGAAATATCTCCCTGATTTTTAAGGGGTAAAAGATGATTAGTGAACATTTTTTCCTTATAAATAAAGGATGAACTCTGGTCAAGAGATGAAACAATTTTGGTGCTAATGTGACCTAGCTTTGAGTCAAGAAAGTTCCTTTGGTTTTTACTTTTAGTTCAGGGTTTACAGTTTTTTGCCAAAACACCAACCATTTTCTTCGCCATGCAATCCCAGACTCGCTTCAAACTCATTCATATGCAAACTTCTCTTTTTTTTTTCTCTTTGCTTCTTCATAGTTGAAGTTCAAATCTCTAGGATATGCTTGTTTTTGTTATACATTTATAAAGCTTGCAAACAACATTTTTATAGCCTACACGTTATATAAGGTGTGCATATTTTGAGTTCTTGTAAAAAGGTTGCGTATGTATATATGGTTAGATACCATCTCATGAATTTATTGTTGACAATGAGTTATACTATTTGTTAATCTTAGCTATTAAAAGTAAGGATGAAAACGGATTGGGTCGGATACGAATAGTGTCTACCTACAATTCTACTTGCAAAAATAAATATTCATCCGCTACCCGCCCATTTACCCGTTTGGTACTCATTTAAAAAATACCCACAAATTTTTTTAAAACCCACAAGTTCATGTGGATACCCAAATTTTTTAAAAAAATTTTAATTTCATGTGCTCCAAATTTAAAACAAATTTAATTTTTTTATAAATGTAATAATGATACTTTTATTACAAGTGATATTTCTATTACATATTTTCAATAATATTTAATTTATTTAAATTTATATTTTACATTAAACTTTATTTAAATTTTATTTCAAAATTATAAATATATAGATTAATAAATTTATATTCGAAATATTTGTATAATATTCAATATCAACAATATTTTAGAGTTGGCTTAAAAATAACAATTTTATAAATTCAAATGTAAAATTTTAAAATAATTTTATAACAAATTAAAATAAATATATTTAAAATTTTAATATTAAATACAATTAATATTATTAAAATATTTAATAAAAATATCAATTTTAATAAAAATAATCATAACATTATATAAAAGTAAAATTTGGTCTAAATTTGGAGTGCCTGAAATTGAAAATTTTTAAAAAAAATTGGGACTCAAATCAAATCAAATTAACACATATGAGGACCAAATTGAGATTCAAACAATGACACGTGTCACCATATTAGATTGTCACGTGACACAATGTGACATGTGACATAAATATTTTTTTAAATAAAAATTTAAAAAATTTAAAAAAAAATTCAAAAATTCAAAAAATTTCAAAAAATTCAAAAAAACGAGGAGCTGACACGTGGCACCTATTTAACGGGTGTTAGTTCTCTATTAACAGAAATTACCTAATTGATATTAATTTACAAAAATGAAGACTGAGACTAATAAAAATATGAAGAGCAAATTGAGATTTTGCGACAAAAACGAGGACAAACAGAGTATTTTAACCTAATAAAAAATTATATAGAACAAACAAGATTGAAACACAAAAACCATTAAAATCACAAACCCTAATCCCTCAATCCCAACAGGACAACAGTCAGTCAACACACAGACATTAAAGAATTACGCACCTTATCGCAAATGAAAGTCACTTTGGTATCAATGGAAGCTTCAATTTTGCTTTCATGCCAACAATCCCCAAATCGTCTTCTTTGCGATTGTGAAGCAAGAATCCAAATCCCTATTTCAATTTCACTATTAATGTAATTATTTTTCTTATCACACCCAATTTCACATATCAGACAACAGTTACGTGCCACATCATAATAACTTGCATGTAAACCATGCTTAATAACTCAGACGTTATCTTCTTTAAGAGCATAAAAAATAAGGGACATGGTTGATGCACATTAATTAATTTGGGGACAAAATTGACACAATTAAATATACGAACCAATTTGATCTATTTTTCCCAAAGTGAATATCATTCAATTAATTAAGTCTTTATATAATATAACTCAAAGTTATATAACCATATAACTTTTTCTATTTTCCAAAAATATTGAATATTATATAACTTTTACTATATGTAAATAAATAAATAGATTATTTACATTATTATATTTAATCTTTAAATTATATTTATTTATGAAGATAATCTTTAAATAAAAACTTTGATAATATAAAAATAATTAAATATTTTTCAACAAACATAAATTAAATAATAATATTAATGATATAATAATAAGTAATGTCTAATTTTCTTATAATAATTAAATTCTGAATTGTTTTTATAACGTTAGATATTACATAATACAATATTGAAAACAAAAATTCAAACTTATCTATTATAAATAAAAGTATGTTTAAGAACGATGGTATTATTTTTATTATTATTAATATTATTAATACTACTATTATTATTATTACTAATAATACTATTATTAGTATAATATATTACTATATACTATAACATGTAAATTAATATTGTAAAATCACTAATTAAAATATTATAAAATTGATAATACAAATCAAATAGTTAGAAATATATATAGTATTAATACAAGAATGCAAAATAATAATTTATATATATATATATATATATATATATATATATATATATATATATATATATATATATATATATATCAAAGTATAGATAATAAGAGTTTTTCAAAAAGAACAAAACTCATTGAAGGACCTACTTGAGGTTAAAGAATTACTTTGTACCATCATCATCCTAAATCAAAGGAGCATAATCACTTATCTCTTCATCTACTTAAATCGGATAGGTGATAAAAAAAATACAAACCAACATATAAGAAGACATAAAGGACACAACAAGATAAGTTAGTGAACAAAAGAGTTATCCTAAACCAAATAAAGGCTTAATTAAAATTAAAAAAAAATTATCAAGTTGACATGTGTCACAACCATAAAGTGACATGTGGTTGTTTAATTTTTTTAAGAAAAATTAAAAAAAAAAAAAAATTAAAAAAACAATTACAAAAAAATTACAAAATTCTACAAAATGACAAGTGGCATGTACGAAGACAATGTTAACGTCAACTTAACGACATGGACCAAATTGAACCAAAAAATAATAAGATGACCAAAATGAACCAAACCAACAAATTAGGAGACCAAAATGGTAATTAAGCCTATATATATAGGGTTTAGGGTTTAGGGTATCAAACTAGATAAAAAGAGTTCTTTAAAAGGAACAAAACTCATTCAAGGAACTACTTCAAGCTAAAGATCTACTTTGTACCATCATCGTCCTCCACCAAAGGAGCATAATCACCTATCTCTTCATCTACTCACACTGGATAGGTGATAAAAAAGATACAAACTAACATACAAGAAGACATAAAGCACACAACAGGATAAGCTAGTGAACAAAAGAGTTATCATAAACCAAATAAATCATATCAAATACAAACAAAGCATGGATAAAATATAGTGAATGTGTGTGTAAGCTAATGAACAAAAGAGTGTGTGTGTGTGTGTGTGTGAGTGAGTGTGTGCGCATGCGTGTGTGTGCGTCAAGATTAATCCGACTACACACAAGATTAATCCATCATGCGTGCGTGCGTGTGTGTGTGTGTATGTGTGCGTCAAGATTAATCCGACTACACACAAGATTAATCCCCTTCACATCCGAGGTCAAAAAATCCCATAGACTAGGATCTCTTGCAACTCTCACCACATAACCTATTCTACTCTATGTGAGTGTGAATGCTTATTACCCGCTTACTGAATCCATACATCAATGCATATACTAAAGTTACCACAAAAAGAATTTCTCCTTCAAATTCCTTAAACACCATAATCATAAATGCCCATAACAACATTTTCACCTCAATTAATAACAACCAAAGTCATAAACATGATTAATATCCACCACAAAACCTCCAAAAACAAATAAAGGGAAAAATAGGGCCAACAGAGAAACTGGCACTCAACAGTGGCGTTGAAAGTCAAACCTCTCGCAAAATGTGGTGCTTAATGACACTTTCTGGCACTCAATGTCCTGGAACTAAAATGCTCTAGACTTGTAGTATAAAACTAGCATTCAACGGTGCCTCACTACTGCTTAGTGATAAAGCATTCACAAAATACGACGCTCGACGGTATAATCTAGCACTCAGCGTCCCGGATCTAAAATACTCCCACACCTGCACAACGAGGCTGGCACTCAGCACCAGTCTATTACCGCTCAATTGTGTACTAGAAAACCATAACTTTTGTGTTGTTATTACAGGAAATTGGACTCGTTCAATTGATTACTTTAGTACTCCTCTTTTAGTACTTTGGTTTCAAAATAGTTTTACAAATAATAGAGCTTGTACCAATTATTCAATTGCTCAAATTTCAACTTGCCTCATTTGCACACCAAAGCAACTTCACCAATCACAATTCATTCAAACACATAACTGTCATTCAATTCATACATTCCACATCAAAAGCACATCAAACCAAATTTATCATAATAACCAATTTCCTTTTCAAAAATCCAAAATGGCAACAACATGCAAATTATCCAAAAGATAAAAACTCACACAACACAGATCAATACTAGCTTCCCTTACCTAACCAAGCTTCTCACAAGACCTCAAACAACGGAAAGTCCTCCTAACTTGCAGGGTACCCCTTTTTAAGCTTAGATACAACATCAAGACGATCTAATCATGCCAACAAAGACATTGATCAACAAAGATTCAAGAAAAAAAAATCAGAAAGGTACATGCAAGCAGGAAAAACTCCACATGCAACCGAGACTAAATGAAAAAGATGAGAAAAGGGGTTGAAAACTATCTTACCCCAAACGGAGAAATTGATCGGTTGATCTTGACAAATTACCGCAAGGAACAATCATATGGTCTCAGATCTTTAAGACGAGTAAAACATGAGAAAACTTAGAGGGAATGGAGATAACTCTTAAAGAAGAGTTTTTAGAAAGATAGAGTGTTTTTAAGTAATAAAACTCTTTTATAAGATTTCTATTTATACTTAAGTATTTTATCATTAAAATAATATAATCTCAGTATCTTAAAACACGATCACTCCTAAAATATAATTTCTTAAGTTGTGACACTCCGTAGTAGTATTGTGAAATGCTCATTATTAACAATTTTATTTATTCCATATTACCAAAATCTAAATTTATACATAATTATAATAATAGTTATTATTATTATATATTATTTATGTTAAAAAAAATTTATTTAAAAAAGCAAACAAAAAAAAACGGACGTGCGAGTTTAAAACTAAAGTTGAAATCATAAACTTAAAATACGAAAATCTGCTGATATAGATAAATTTAATATAAAAATTGCAGTACCTTCGTTAAAAAAGAAAAACACCCAAATTAACCATTTAAACCAAGTGGATACAAATTCTACCTATGAGAAAAATACATCTAATGAAACTCAAAAACAAATTAACCGTCGGTTTGATTTAAAGTTTACTACAATTAAGATGTGTGCTAAATTAAGACAAGCTAACTTTTATTGAGACGTGTTTTTTTTTAGTTTTAGAAGTACGAACATTAATTTTGCGACTTTCTGCCGTGATGACTTTCATACAGTACCTTGAGTGACATTTCCTAAAAGAGTGTGCAAATAATCATTTCGATTCCAACTTGCACTTGATCTTGCAAACAGCAACCCATCATTCAAAAGTGTTGATTTGATTAGAAAACGTACAAATTTCAAAACGAAAAAGAGAGCTTAACATTGCTAAGAAATCATGGATATAGGCCCACAAGTACATTTCCAACTAAAGCACCGAGACTGTAACTACATTCAGGTTAGTGGCGCACTTATGCTAATAACTTTTAGATACAGTGCTCGCAATTGGAAGTTGTTTGTAGCATACGAGACACACCAGCAAAGAGGCTATTCAAATCATGTGAATACAAGAAATTGCTAAAATATAGAAAGAGAGCAGAAACCCAGCAATCGAAGAAAATAATTTGCAAGCATAAGTCACAGCAGAGCCAAAAATTTTCTGCGGCTAATACCATTTCTTGTTTTGCCAGATATATATTAAGAGCATATATATCGGTAAACTTCTAAAAGTCGGGTCATGGAATAGAATATCTAAAATACAAAGATTAAAGCTAGCTATTGTGCCTGAAACAAGTACGTCTGTAGAAAATATTAATTGGCCTACAAATTAATCTCAAGTAAATTTTGCATGTTTGCTCCTATGAATCTTTCTAAATTCCAAGGCCCTTCAATTTTGATTCCAATTCATCATGTTCGCCATCTTCTTCATCCTTCCCCTCATTGTCTTCTCCTTCAGGATCATTCTCATCCAAAGGACCCAGCATATCAGGTGAGTTTTTAAATATATTTTTCAACTCAACAATCCCTTCATCAGAAATGAAATTAGCATTAATGTTTAACAACTTAAAACCTGGTTTCCCCACAACAGCTTCAGCCACCAGCTTAGCACCTGACCATGTGATCGAGTTTGTGCTTAAATCAACTTCAATTAACTGACACCCTACTTCCAGTGCCTTGCTGATCAAAGCTACACCTTCATCCTTCAGTTCGTTCTCAGATAAATTAATCTTAGTGAGGAATTGTTTTGATGATATACAGGCAGCCACAGAGACAGCACCTTCTGCAGTAATGTCATTCCCAGCCAAATCTAAAATTTCCAGTGATGGTGCAGACTCCTTGAGGGCGTTAGCGAGGGCTTCTGCACCATCATCCTCCAAGTTCAAATAACTCAGGTATATCTCTGTAAGATCAGTATATGCAGGTATAACTTTACTTAGAGCAACCCCAGCCTCTGCCCCAAACATATTGTCACGCAAATCAAGCTTCCTCAAATGCTTACAAGCCCCGAGTGCTTCTGCAAGGGCAACTCCACCATCAGAGCCTACTCTGGTAGATGAGCACCGAAAATCTTCCAAAGCTGGGGAATGTTTCACTATTTCAGCAATAGCAATTGCACCTTCGTCTCCAGTCATGTTATTATGGAAATGAAGAACCCTGAGCTTCTCAGTTGAAGGAAGCAATTCAGAAACTGCTTTTGCAGCTTCTTCTGATATACCATCATTCATCAAATAAAGCTCCTCTAAATTAATTTGCGATTTGAGGAGAGACCGGAAAGCTCTAACCCCCTTCTCACCCATGGCATTATTTGACAGGTTCAGATACCTCAAAGCACAGCCTTCCAGTGCAGAAGAAAATATAGACATCACTTCAAGAGCTTCTGCTTCGGTTCTTCCAGCAATAAAATCTGAAAGGTCTACCTCTTTCAATTGATCTTTGATTGATATTAGGATGGGTTCAGCAACACGGGCAGCATCCAAGCCAAAACTTCTATTGCTAAAAATTATCTTGGTATAAGAGTTTGGTCCCCTTAATGGTTCCAAAAGTTCTGCTGCTTCCTTTCCCTCAATAAAGGCTCTACGACCGCCAGATATGTCAAAAACAGTTTCAGCAGTCGCATCAGCCTTGCCAGATGTTAATTCTCCGCCCTCCTTCACTCTTGGCCCTCTTTTCAAAACCTCCAACATAAGCTTACTTGACTCCTTAGCATAAATTTGCACAGCAGAACTCCCATCACCATCAGGCTCCTTCTCAAAATGTTGGGTTGCAGTAGCAAAAGCGTCATCCTCTATCTGCTTGGCATCCTCCTCAGCCTCTTCTTTGCTAAGCAGTCCGTACTTCCTAGAGAAAATTGAAGGAGTGGTAAGGTTCTTGGTCATCCGCTCTACAAGCATAAGCCTAGTACCCTGGCTAGGTGGCCATAATTTGATCGCGAGGGGACGATGTTGGTATGCCTGCGCAGAAGAATCCATAGCAAAACAACCTGGGAACATGCGTGACAGCAAATTTTAAGTATTTCTATCAAAAACCAAACATTTCACTGCAACCATAAAATAAAGAGAAGACAAAACTGCTTATGGAAAATCCTCAATTTCAAACACTAATAATAACGAGAATAATAATAATAATAATAATATCAACATAAAATACTTGAAAAATTTAAATCAAAGAACCGTAACATGAATAGTGTGATATACTGTTGCAAAATTCGGCTATTGTTACAAAAAGTTAACAAGAAAAAAATAATTAAAATCTGGTAACCATTTGCTGAAGTCAACGACTAGGTATAAAATAAAATAAAAAACGACTTGCGCATAAAACAAAAGGGACATAGTAGGGGCCTAAAAATGTATGGATCCAATGTATCAAAGATAAATGCTGTTTCAACATCTATAGTAAACATTCGAATAAGCTAAAATAACAGTAAATGAAATTACAAAGATCGAGTTCGGGGAGAAATCCACGAATCGGGACAATTTTTTTCGTTTAGGGTTTAGAATTTACAAGTAACCAAGCAGAGCATAAACGGTACGAGGTCGGAACGAAAGTTAAAACAAAAATTGGGAAAAACCCTAAAACCCAAGAAAAACAAAATAATAACAAACGCATCCAGAAGTAACATTGCATAGAGAAAAAGGATGAAACGAAGGGAATGTGAACCTGAGGAGAAAGCAATCGCGAAGAGGAACAGAGAAACCCTAGAAAGAGTGTGGAGCAGAGAGGGAGAGGTTTTGCGGGCTTCTGTCCTGAAATTTGATTTGACAGAAATTGGTTGATAGAGGATTTAAAGGTGGTACTGGAATCTGGTGGAGCGGGGAAAATAAAACTTAAATTAGTGCAGCCTCAATATTTTCCATTAAAAAATATACAGATATGGAAAGCAGCATGTGAAAAACTGGAGGGAATGATGCAAAATGAAAACCGTAATCATTCCAACCCTACTTTTCTACACTAGGCCCATTCGATTGAAAAACCCCAAGCGTGGGTTTTCCGCTTCCTCTCTCAACTTTATTTCCTCCAATGACCATCCTACCCTCCTCTTTACGATTTATTCAAAACTCGAGTTGCTCCAACTCAAATTCTGCGTCAGACTACATTTGGGCCTAGTTCTGGGCCTTAGTGAATATCTGCTACATGGGCTTCAAGTCGACTTCAAATGACATACTTTTGTCACAACAGTACGTACAATAAGAAGATGATCATAGGATCTTTATGAATGTTATGGGCGTCGTTTGGATCCTCTCACTAAGAAGAAATGGGGCAGAACCATGATTTGGAGGTGGAGGAAGGTGCAGGATTTATGAGTTGCGGTCATGGAAAGAAGAAAGGAAAATGGTGATTTATGTGTTGGGGAAGTGATGGTGATTTGGAGAAGGGGAGGTGCGATGCTCATGGAAGAAGAAAAAGAAGAAGGATTAGAGTTTTCAATATAATTTAATTGAAGGATATAATGGAGATTAAAGATTTAATGGGATGCAGGAAAAAAAAAGGGTGCATGAAGAAATAACCCTCTCTCACACTACTCTTTTGGATGAAAAGGAATCAGGCTTTTGCTTTCTGCACCGCTTAATTTTAGTTTGCACCCAAAATAGAATAAAATGTCAAAAAGACCCTTAAGCTCTTTATTACCTCCTAACTTAATTTTTTCCGCTTTCTTTCACTATCGTTGTCAAAAACCCTATTGTGACCATAAATTGTGTGTTTTATCTTTGCTACTAATAGAGCTGTAAAAATGAATTGAAACCCACAAGTCAACCTGGCTCATTACGAATTTTGGTTGGATTAAAATTTTTTACAAATTTCAATACGGGTTAATTTTTGACTCGGCTCGTCGGGTTGAACCCGTGGTGAGTCGGGTTGGCTCACCAACCCACAAATAAAGGATTACACAAATGTTTTTTATTAAGTTAGGTTTTGCATTTGGATCATGTTAGGTTGTTTTTTTTAGTCAACACATAGATAATCTGTATTTCTGTGATTTTGGTTTGTATTTGGATTGTATTAAGGTTTATTTAGATTTTAATTAGAATTATAATTTAGTTTTGACTGAAAAAAAAAATAAAAAATTGTATTTTTTTAATTAAGTGAACCCTTGAGCCAACCTGTTTAACTCACCAACATGTGATGGGCCGAGCCATGTTCGAATTTTTTTGACTCGCTAATAAGTAAGCTGGGTTGGATTAGCTTACTAAGTGATCGACTCATGGTGGGTCGAGCCAGGTTGGGCTGAATTACCCATTTTGACAACTCTAGCTACTAATGCGCTAATGCAGAAAGTAAATGCGTATTATCACTAAATCAAATTTTAAGATTTTCATCCTATTCAATTTCACGCAATGACACATGGAGAGGATGGCAAAGAGGTAGAAGCGAGGTGTGGTGTGGAAGGGGTTTTGAATAGATAGTCCATTGAGGTGCTAAATCATATATGAGTAAGGATTAAAGTTGTCAAAATGGACTATCCGGTCTGACTCACCATGGGTTGGTCACTTTGTGAGTCAATCCAACTCGACTCACTTATTAGCGAGTCAAAAAAATTTGAATCCGGCTCGGCCCATCACGGGTTGGTGGGTTAAACGAACTGACTCATTGTCCGACTTAATTAAAAAAAATACAATTTTTTTTCTTCCGTCCCAAAAAAACTAAATTATAATTGTGATTAAAATCTAAACAAACTTCAATATAATCCAAAATAATGTTCAATCTCAAATATAAACCAAAATCATAAAAATATTAAGTTTGCAGTTGCCAATATATTGGTTAAAAATAAAATAGTCAAACCCAACCCAAATACAAAAAGAATTGTGACAATTTATCTGTGGATAGATTGGCGAGCCAACCCAACTCACCACAGCTTCAATCCGAGTAACATGAGTTCTTAATGAGTCGGGTCAAAAAATTAATCCGTACTGAAATTCGTAAAAAAAAATTCAACCCAACACAGTCCGAACCCGTGGTGGGCTGGGTTGATCCATGTGTTCTTACCCTCTTTAACACCTATAATAAGGATAGAAAATAAATCCACCTCACATGCATTATTCAAAGTCATTTTATTTTAATGGGTATGATATAGTTATAGGTAATACATGATTTTTAAGATTAAATATGAGAACAAAATGAATATGTACAGGTAATCTAAAAATTTTATCTCTTAGACACATATTTGATTTTTTAATAATTATTTAATTTTTTTCAATTGTTAGTTGATACTAACGTAATTATAATTTCTCTCTTGATATTTAATGTAGGAGAAAAAAATAGAATCTTTTTTATATTAGATGCACGATAACATAATGTTTTCTTTACTTGTGTTTTTATTTTTAGTAAAAAAACTATTTAATTAATACTTAAAAAATTAATATGTATTTTTTGAATCAGGTTTGCTAATTATGATTTCTAGCACTAGTTAAATATTTCAATTGTTTCTTCTACTAAGCGTCGGCTTAGGCTACGCTAAAAGATTAATTTATTTAAATTTTAATAGAAAGAGAGGAAGACCAAGGTAACATTAGATATCATAGGACTTAAAATTTTATAGTTTAAGCAAGGGTTTCACTCCTATAAATCATATATTAAAAATTAAATTATTTAATTACGTAACGGAAGTCCAGCCTAGAAGATATATTATTTTAAAAAATAAAATATTATGAGAACCAAATCAACATACACAATTATAATATTGTTATAAATAATATATGGAATAAAGGTTTAACCCACACAAGATACAATAATATTTGAAATATAAATTTTAATGTTGTGTTCACTTGAAGAGGAGTGCACTATCAAAGATGGAAATTAGAGTTAATATCATATTCATTTATGAGATTTTGTGCCGAAGGCATAACGATGATTATAGGGATGCTGAGGATTAGCAATCTCACCCATTATGCGCTGATTTACGTAGATTGAGTTGCACTATTACAGGTTTACCCTCTCCTCTCCTCTCTCTCACGTGTGGATCGGATACATGGTGTTGAGGATTCGATCCCCTTGATGGCTGAATCGAATACGTGATATTAAGGATTTGATCCCTTGGCATGGATCATATATGAGGTTTTGAAGATTGGATCTACATAGTGCAGATCGGATACGAGGTTTTGCACACAATATAATTCAACCTCTTTTTTATACCATAATGCAGCATGCTTTCATTGAGCATAATCTATCTCTTTTTTCAACCCCAATTGTCATGCTTTCATTGAGCATAATCTCTCTCTTTTTTTTTCAACCCAGTTGCTATGCTTTCATTGAACATAATAGTAGACAACATTTTCTCCTCATGTATAGAACAAATATTTGTGAACTCAAAGAAATTGAAAATTAATTTACTCACACAAAGATCAAATTATAATCCTTATTAAACTAAGGGTAAAATAATAATCTCATTATTACTTCTATTAAAACATATTTTTTAATTTATCACATCAATCAAATCTTTCACGATCTTTTACAAAAAATATTTTTAAATTTACTTACCATCACTTCTAAATCTCTTAAAAAAAATAACACAAAATTCACTCTTAAATCAACTCAAACTCATCCACTCACTCTCCCTCAATTACTCTTTCCTAAATAAACACGGTTAAGTGAATGCTTAATCTACACAATAAAATTATTTTTTAAAAAATAATAAATTTTAGGGAAGGTCTGATGCTCGCTAATACTAATATTTTTTTAATAAATAAAACTTTAACAAGTTCTTAACCCTCACTAACACCAAATTCTTTTTTAAATATAATGTAAATGTCGGAAAAGAATGGATGTGATGGTCTTACGGCTGTGTTAGCCATGCTAAAGTCAATTAGCCACCCTAGTATAAAAATGTATAAGGATGGGCTTAATTCCCACACTAATCCCATGCTCAAAGACATGAAGAGGCGGTTTTCAACCATTTGGGAGTGTTTTCATGTAATGCTTAGTTTTTTTTTATTGAGTAAATATGAATTTATCGACGAATTTTGACCTTCGATAATAATAGTTTTTTTTGTAATTAACAAAATTTGTGAATGAAAAAACATAATTGAAAAAAGGAACATCTCTTGAAAAACAATATGGTGAAATTATTAATAAAATCGACAGAATTAGAAACAAAAAGAATTTACGAGATGACCAGTGTCTGTATTAAAGTTTTATGGAGAAAAATGGAATAGTGGGGAGATAAAGAACGAAAATGAAGTAGGAGTATACGGGGAGTTATGGTTAGATATGTTAGACAAAAATGGCACTTCCCAATGTTAAGAAACAAAAGAAAAAATAACAGTGACTCACGCGTGAGTGAAGAAGTTCTGCAAGACTACGTAACAGTAGCAGTAGCAATAGCAATATAGCATAGCTGTGCATGAAGACTTAAGAATTCCTGCTAGAATTGGTAGTGTAGCAGCTACCTATTGTACCAGTGCTTCATTCAGCAATGGAGCTTCCTACATAGACATAACATGCCTATTCTTTCACTCCCCATTAGCTTCCTTTGCTGCCACTACACTAATTAATCACCATATTCATTTAATCTTTACTTAATTGGGTCTTGGCCTGCACTGTCATGTGTTATTATACACCAATTATTATAAAACACCAATTAAACAAGGAACTAATTGTGATGACAATGCATTCCTAACACATAGGTACGTATAGGAACATAGTCTGACATGAAACAAAGTTGTCACGTGACACCCACATTTTAACTAATCCAAACACGGATATTGCCACACTCTTTAGTTGTCGCTGGCCGCAGTGTGTTGTGTGTTGAAGTTGAGTTACTTGGAGTTCACGTGCTGCACCTGCCCTACCCGCAGTTTTTTAGGTTATTTTCCACTGCTTATTGTTCTTACCTTGTCCGTTCTTTGTTGGAATTCAGTTGTTGAAGCTATATATACACCTCAAAGTTAAAGGAGTTATTGTTATTCTAATTGCCAATATCTTTTTATTCTAACACTCAAAAAAATAGTTATCACTTTTCATTTCATTCTACATACTCACTCACTGTTTTATCCTCGTTTTTTTCTTTGGTAAGAAAAGCACTTATACAAATTTTACAGGTAAAATAATAGTAAAATCTGTATACCAAAAAATAAGCATTAAACTCTTAATAATTTACTTTGTCGTTTACTATTTCTTTTTTTAAGTAGCTGGATAAGTTATTATTTATAGAAATGATTTGCAAGAATTTCGGTGATGGCTTGGCTTGGAAATCAAAGTGATTATTCTGTTGTTCTGACATGAAAAAGTTGCTGAAAAACATGCACTGAAACAGAGTAGCTGAGTGATAGGTTCTTTCTCTACTTGATGAGTTCCATTCCATGTGTTGAGTGAGTGAAGATTAATGGGAGGACATGTGGCACACATGCAGTTACTGCAGTTACTGTCACACCTACGATGATTCCAATTTGGATCCATGCAAACTCTTGTGTACAACCGGGTCATAGTTCTGCATAATTCGTATTTTTATATTTTAAATTAGTGATGACTAATTAAAAATTTGGATAGTAAATTTAAAGAACAATAAACATTAAACGACCAAGTTAATGTAGTTACGCGAATAATTAATTATAATTGCGAGATAACAAACACAATGTTTCTTGTATGATTTATTGAGATTAAGAGTGATAACATAGTGTTAGTGTAAATTGTTTGTCAACTATTTACTATATCGTTAATAGTAATTATTTTAATAATGTGTGATTGAATAAAAAATATATAAACTATATTGTATGTATTGTTTTCACTTTTTCTTTAAAAAAGTAATACATAACTTTTTAAGAAAATTATTAATTATTATGATAACATGATTTTTTTTAATTATTATTTATGAATATTGTTAAGAGATAGATTTTAAGTTTCACACATACATTTCAAGTGTGAAAGGCTCCATAGCGGTGAAACAATAAACCTAACAAATAATAAACTTTATTAAAATAAATTTTAACTCATGATTCAGATACACATACATTTCAAGTGTGAAAGGCTCCATAGCGGTGAAACAATAAACCTAACAAATAATAAACTTTATTAAAATAAATTTTAATTCATGATTCAGATATCATGTTAAGAGGTAAATTAGAAGTCTAATTGAATCCTACAAAGTTTGTAAGATAAGATTTGCATCCACTTTTATATATATATATATATATATATATATATATATATATATATATATATATATATATATATATATAATAAATTGGTTTTATCTTTAGTTGATATGAGACTTCAAACAAATAATTATATTATGATTATGATTCATCACATATATTCAAATAAAATAAATACAAATAAGTTAGAATTTTATTAGAAAAATAATTTTTTTTTTAGTTTTTTAGGGTGATGAGTATTTTGAGACTTACAAATCATATTAATAATATTTAATGATTTTACTAGTTGATTTGTTGTTGAAAAAATTATATACAACAATCTATAAACAAATGTGTCACTTATAATAGAATGGATGATCTTCACTTTAGTATTAATTATTAGACCAAACACTTATTATTAAGTCAAAACATAAGTCAGAATACAACTATTTCCATTTAATAACATTGTAATTCAAACTAGAGCTGTCAAAATGAGTTAGAACCCGCGAACCAACTTGGCTCACCACGGATTCGGGTCGGGTTGGGTTAAAATTTTTTTACAAATTTCAATACAGGTTGATTTTTGAGCCGACTCATTTAGAACCCGGCTTATCCGGATTGAACCCGTGGTGAGCCGGGTTGGCTCACCAACCCGCAGATAAAAGAGTCACACAAGTGTTTTTAATTTTTTTATTAAGTTGGGCTTTACATTTGGGTCATGTTAGGTTGTTTTTTTATCCAACACATAAATAATTTATATTTTTTTTATTTTGGTTTGTATTTGGATTGTCTTAAAGTTTATTTAGATTTTAATTACAATTACAATTTAGTTTTGACTAAAAAAATAATATTTTTTTTTAATTAAGTGAACCCGTGAGCCAACCTGTTTAACCCGCCAACCCGTGGTGGGTCGGGCCGAGGTTCGAATTTTTTTGGCTCGCTAAAAAGTGAACCGGGTTGGGTTGACGCACTAAATCATCAACCCGTGGTGGGTCGAGCCGGGTCGGGCCGGGTTACCCGTTTTGACAGCTCTAATTCAAACATAACAATTCAATTATGAATCGACTACCTATTTTATGCTATGATGTTACCTAAACACATATATACAATGAAGTAGATTTTTTTATCACTACTACTAGAAATTCTCATATTACATGAGATTTTTCTTACAAATTTGTTAAAAAAAATTGTAAGAAGACTTTTTTCTGCCATTTTTTCTAAGAATTTTAATTAGCCGGAAATTTCTTCGTAGGTAATCATTTCTTACAAAATTATAAAATTTGCAAGTATTTCTTACAAAATTTGTTACGAAAAGTGTTTTATACAAAATATTTTGTAAGAAAATTTGTAGCAATTTCTTGCAATTTTTTTTTTCACAACAAAATTTGTAAGTATTTCTTATAAAAAAATTTCAAAACAAAATTGACAGGAAATATGAATTTTTTTTAGTAATGTATTCTCTATTTTTTTTTTATATAACAAAAGGATATAGGAAGGAAGAAGTAGTAGTAGTTACTCATATATCCTATAGCCTTCAGACTTTTAACTTTTTTATAACATAAAGAAGCAAGTTGTAAGTACCCTCTTTTTCTAAGTATTCACATAATAATTATATATCATATTATAATATCTTAGTAACATCAATAATTATAATTAAACTTATTTTCATGAAAATTAAACTAGAAAATACTACATTAACAAAAATGTGATCAACTTTATTTAGTACTAAAAAATGTGTGAACTAAGAGCTTAATAGAGTTTTTCGAAAGGTTAAAAAGCAACATCTAACATATTTTTATACAATTCTTAAACAAGAAAATACTACACTAAAAAAATGTGATCAACATTACTTAGTACTAAAAAATGTGTGAACAAAATAGCTTAATACAGTTTTTTAAAGGCTAAAAAGCATCGTCTAACATATTTCTATACAATTCTTAAACTAGAAAATACTAGACTAAAAAAATGTGATCAACATTACTCAATACTAAAAAATATGTGAACTAAAAGCTTAATATAGTTTTTTAAAGACTAAAAAGCAACATCTAACATATTTCTGTACTACTCCTTTAGTGACTTAATCTAGCTCTAGTGCTACTATCGTTATCAACTCCCATATTTGCTCCCTTATTTAAAATATGGTCTTCGCAAAAGACAAGAAATAAAAGGCATACAAAATTACAAGGGTAAACTAATTATCACAAAAATAAACTTCATTTGAAAATTCTATAATTTTCACAAAAAATGTCAAAACAAATCCTTGGGATGTATAAAAAAATTAGTTAACAAGGTCCAAACATCAAACTAAAGAGTAATATCTAGGCTTAGTCTTACAGAAGACTACTATATTGAATGAACTCGTGAAACTCTGTACATGTCATATTGTCCCTTCTCTCTTCCTTCTTTACAACTTTTTATCATGTGTAACTTATACATTTCATCTAGTATTTGTAGGGTTAACTTCCCTAGCTCCCTAAGTATGATATTCTTTCATATCATACTTGCTGCTAAGTGAAGTCTCATTCGACTCTCACCACTTAGTTATCTTCTTTTATGAGAGTTAGACATTAGTAGAATCAAAATAGTTTGATAAGTGTCAAGAATAAGTAAATTTTTCATTTGAAATTGATACTTATCATGTATCAAATGATGTTATTTATGTATAAAACCAATCTCCTTAACTTAAGATACAAAATGAGATATTGAGAAATAGAGTTTTGTAAATTATAATGATATTTTGTTGTTTTATAGTAAAAATAAAAGAAAATATTAAGTATGATGTTGAGTCACAATACTGGAGCTGAGCCATGGAAGTAGAAAAGATAGAACATCATATTTGGACTTTCTGGCTGAGCACAAGAAACGCAGTTGAGCCTCGTGAGGAAACCCTCCTTGCAAGGAAACCTAGAGCCCAAATCCATGAGGCTCAGCAGCTGAGAAAACCCTTCCAAGAAGGAAGAAAACCCTTCCAAGAAGGAATGGTCATGTGTTAAGCACCAGGACAAAGGATTGATCTGAGAAGGAAACCCACTTATGAAGTAACCCTTGTGGCTGAGCACCAAAAGTTAGGCTGAGCACCGCCCAAAAATTCCTATAAATAAAAAAGAGCTTATATCTTCATTTCAAGCATTGAGTGGAGGTTCCACAATGTAGCAGTAGGGTAGAATAAGGCCTGTGAGCCACGAGGGAGGTGCTCTTAATGGAGATCTTATGTGTAGATGTCGCTGGAATTGCATTGTAATATTCTATGAGTAGCTGAACTGTCTTGTGTACCGGTTTGATGTAATCCATTCTGATTTAATTCACTTATACTTCTTGGGTATTTATCTTTGTTTTTATTCAATTGTTTGTGGTTTGATTTATGCTTAATGATGACTTGATCACTCATCTATTTAACTGGTTTGGATTTTGAGTTCAGAACCAATCTCAAACTATGGTCCAATCAAATCATCATACATGTACTAGATGCTTCACGGCATACCAGAGTGGATGTTGGAGGAGAGAGTCTTACACATAAAGCAATGACTCATTCTACAGGAGTTGAGAGATCACATTGGGGTTTGGAGTCCTTAGGTTCTAGTGTATCAGAGATGAACCTAGATCTACATAGAAAGAGTACTTCCAGGACATTGAATGATTTGCAAAGTAAGTAAACAAGATGATAGTGGTGTAGTAGAAGAAGATGAGATGAAATCAATTCATAGCTCCTACTCCACTCAATCTATCTAACTGCTACTATTTTTATTTACTTGCATTCTTTATCAATAAAAAAACCCAAAAATTAAACTACCAATATATTTGCTAAATCTCTGTGAATACGACACTTGTTGATACTACTATATACCAGTACACTTGCTGGAAAATGGTTGTTGAAAAATAGTCATCAAGTCTCACATAGCAAATTCTCTAATATACTTGGACTACTCTAGATTAACATTTTTCCGTAAAAAAATTATAGGTTATCACTCTAAATGTTTGTAGAAGTCTAAACTCCACTTGAAGTAAAGTCTTCAATGGAGTTTAAGAGGATTGTTTAAGAATAGGTGAAGTCCAATAGGTTATAGTCTCTAGTTTGAATTTTGTGTTGCTTTTTAATTCTCTTATGATTCTCAACCCTCTCTCTTATACTTTTGTAGTTGATCTTTCTTCGCTGTTAGTTTTGTTTCTTTTATTTGTTGTTTATAGTTTTTTTTCTTGCAGAATAGTTAGACCCTTTGTTCTCCGTATATATTAATATTTTTTATTGTTGATAAAAAAATATGTGTTATCCTTTTAAAATATTTTTATTACTTTGATTAACTATAATAATTGTTAGATAAAGAAAGCATAAATTTTATTGTCAACTTTGAAAACATCTATAAATATTACATTTTATTAAAGAAATTATTAGATAGTTTTAAATTTTACATAATGTTTTTTCCTGAGTACAAGTTTCAATAATATTAATTGCTTAAATAAAGCTTTCCAAAGGGAAATTTTGGTTATTCAGCATAAAGAGTGAAAACGACAAGATTCTTCTGTTTTATTTTTTTTTTTTTGTTAATCTTTTCATTTTATATTAATTTATTTTTATTCATGTTATTTATTTATCTCTTTACGAAATATAGCATTAGGGTAAAAATGTTTGGAGAAAAAGTTGATTGGTATGGCTATGAATGGATTTAGGTTTACCAACTCTGAAGTCAAAGAAACAGAAGATTGAATGGCCTTTGTTTCCCAGAACCAGGCACGTCCTGAAATAACATCAATTGTTACTCAGACATGTACATCCCATAGGACAGTACCTAGTACTTTAAAACCTTCACCAAAGAGGACAGATATTATTTTTACCACATCTAATTCTAAAATCAAAACTGAAAAATTAGTATCAAAAGAAATTAAAGTGGAAGAAAATACATGAAAAGGTAAAAGAAAAGTTACCATGATAAAAATACGTTACATAATATAAATTCTACTGAAATTCTAGGATAAATTTCACTCCTCACAAGTTAGCATCTAACTTAGTTGATAAGATATTAATCACTCGTTACCCACAAAACAAAATTCCTTTTATGCTTCATTATACCCTTCACTCATAGTGGGTCTCTATTTAATTTGCAGTTGTGTGCACGCATGCCCAAATCATTGTTATCATTTGTCACCATATTTTTTATGATAAACAAGTGATATATAATTAAATCATTATTATTCTCTTAATTAAAATTAAAGTAAGAGTTTATATAATACGAAGAGGAGCATAACTTGGGTGTGAATTAAATGGGTTCTACAATGCCCCACCCTCATTCGCTTTGGGTTTTGGCATCTTCAGCTTTTAAATTTTTAAAGGATTTGTGAAATTAGTGGTGATTAAATAAATTATGACATTTCTCACCAACCAATTAATTAAGCTAAATCTTGTTCTGCACTACACTCCCTACATTGATCTCGAATGTTGTCGAGTAACCTTTTCAATGATATAATTATTGGAGTTAATAATGAAGAAAGAATGATGAAACAGGGAAATTGAAGGGATGGGTAACCAAGCATTTAAAAAGACAACACCCAAAACAAGCATTTCATAGTTGATTGTTATGGTTAATAAAATGTTCTCAATTCTTGTGAGTGAAGTTTGTCTTCACAAAATATAGCAAATGAGAATTTCTGCTTTGGCAGACTACGAAACTAACTCTCTTTAAAATAATAAGACCACCAACTTCCATTCACAAAGATTTAAATTTTGGTGCAAACTTTTCGACCTCTTCGACTCTTTCAAATAATCAATATTTTTTGTTTATCGTGCTCTATTTAATAAATATAACGTGTTAAAATTAATTTATTAATTTATTTTGAAATTGTAAGGGTTTTTCAAGAAGAAATATATCAGAGTTTTATTACGATTTTATTTTTAAAAATTTATATTGGAGGATAGAAAGAGAAATAAATATTTAAATTGTGTTTGATTTCAATTTTTAAATTATGTAAGATTTATTAAATATATTAAAATATATTTACAGTGAGACTCTGGACCAAGCTTAAATTCCTAGAGAAATAATTATCATTTTATTAATTTTGACAATTAAGAAACATAGCAGAAAATTATTAAAATACAAATTTTAAATACTTGTGAAATTGAAGTACATTGTACATCGGCATGGCAGAGAGAAAGATGAGTGTAATCTGTGAGTTGATTCTTATGACAGACGGGTGAGCTTAGCAAAGGGGTCAACCTGAAGCCGCTAAGCCTTCGACTGCGGCTTCATTTACTTTGAGAACTTACACCATAACTAACTAACTTTACAATTATTTTAAGAGAGAAAAAAGAAGATGCAAATACAGTTCTGAATTTTAAATTCTCATTCTTTTGCGTTCTTAATTGTTTTTTTCAACATTTGCTCCACTTTTTCTCCTCCTACAGCTTTTTAAGTTTTATAAGAAAAAAGAAAGGTCTGAGAAAAACAAGATCTTTATGAAATGTTGGTCATTTTTAACTGTTTTAAGGAAATTGAGAAGGATTTGGATTCTCTGACAATAGTATCGTTTAATAAAGAGGGAAACAAATCTTCATTACACCTGTATTTGTTTAGTGGATTCATCTTGAAGCGTGTCTCTCTCCTTTTACTGCAGCAGAAAGGTTCAGAGCCTAATTCAGACCTAATATAAAACTTCATAGTCAATTCTTTAAACCTCTTATTACCCTTCGTATGTTTCTATTATTGTCGGAGAGGGTGGAAAGGATAACTTACGACAACGATACATAAATCACGTCAATTTTGTATAAAATTTAAAAGATGTGTATAAAATATTATGTGTGGGATTAATATTTACTCTACAGTTAATTGTATTAAGCATTATGACGTAGTGAATATTTTTTTAAAAAGAAAGTAGTGTTATAAAATAAAGGTAATAAGAGAGACAAAGGAGAGGAAGAATAGAGAATGAGAGAGTAGGGAGCAACTTCTGTTTTTATGTGTGTCTCATTACTGATAGGACGAGTCCTATTTATAGGTACAATATGGTAACCCAGAAAGGATATAAAATCAAATAGTAAATACAAAATATTACATCATAAAGAGTAATGAATAATATGATTATCAATCATATGA
>Ga0209589_1003681_pt1 | contig 26758 bp, 13 predicted proteins | sample CowpeawhiteBW_FD_187525 | JGI IMG/M metagenome (GOLD analysis project Ga0209589, IMG submission 187525) | Root nodule microbial communities of legume samples collected from California USA - Cow pea white BW (SPAdes) (version 2) | ecosystem: Host-associated > Plants > Roots > Nodule | place: USA...
TTGTGAATGTATACCTCTATGTATGAATAATTGATTTATGAGATATGTGCTATGATTTTTGGAAGTGCCTAGCGCCTGACGGCGAGAGGTTTTTGCCAAGCGGTCTGCAACGTAATTTCGGATGGCAATGCCTAGGCAACGCCAGGAAATAGCGTGCGAACAATATATTATTTTGTAGCGTTTTACATCGATGGTCTTGAGGGTTTGGTCAGGGACATGCTAGATTAGTTACGAGCGGGGAGGTTCGTAACAAAGATTTGAGATGCATGATTGATGCGGGCGGGGAGGTCTGTATCTGTTGTACTCTTGTGTGGGGATACGAGTGGGGAGGTTCGTATGTTCCGTGCTCACACTTGAGGCTACTATGAGCGGGGATGTTCATAGTAGGTGTTCACGCATGTTGGACTACGAGCGGGCAGGTTCGTAGAGTTGGACTACGGGCGGGAAGGTCCGTAGAGTTGGACCACGAGCGGGCAGGTTCGTGGGAGCATGATAATCCCTAACGACCAAGGTTGTAGTTGAATCTTTCTCATATAGGTTATGAGATTGGAAGTATATTGTGATAACAAGTGTACTAAACTAAAATTAATTAAACTAGATTGGGTAAGGGACAATTATTTTATCTTATGATTGTATTGTTTTCTTGTCAGCTCACCCTTTCTTGTTTGTGTGTTTGTGTTTGGCGATGATCACGTGACTTGTTGCGTGGGAGCAGACGTGAATTCAGGTGATCATGCTGATGCTTAGCGACAGAGCGGGGCTACCGATGGGGGATTTTCATTATGCCATGTTTTCTACATATTGTAATAGACATTTTGATGTTTTATCCATTATGAACTTGTAATACAGAAGAGATAGTATGAAAGAATTATAACGAGACAAGTTTTGAATTTCTCGCGCTTGGGAACTTATTATAATGTTTGAAGTTCTTAAAGTATGTTTTGTGAAAAATGAGTTTTCATCTAGTAATATCCATCTAGGGTGTTACAAATATCGTAAATAACTAAATTTATAATTATTCAAAATTATAATTATTTCAAATTATAATTATATAAATTTATATTTACTCAATAATAAAATTAATTAAAATTAAAATTTATCAAAATCATAAATAAATAAAATTTTAATTATTCTAAATTATAATTATTTAAATTTATATTTGCTCAATAATAAAATTAATTAAAATTAAAATTATTCTAAATCGTTAATAACTAAAATTTTAATTATTCTAAATTATAATTATTTAAAATTATATTTAGTCAATAATAAAATTAATTAAAATTTAATTTATTCAAAATCTTAAATAACTATAATTTTAATTATTTTAAATTCTAATTATTTAAAATTCTAATTATTTAAAATTATAATTTTTTAAAATTATATTTACTCAATAATAAAATTAAATAAAATTAAAATTATTCAAAATCGTATATAACTAAAATTTTAATTATTCTAAATTTTACTTTTTTAAAATTATAATTAATTAAAATTAATAATAATTAAAATTAATAATAATTAAAATTAATTAATATCAAAATTATTTACATTAAAATTAAAATTAAGTAAAAAAAATTACGGAACACGTCATTACGTTATTACGGAAGTGGAACTCGCCTTACGGAAGTGGAACTCGCCTACGGAAGTCGCGTACGGAAGTCACGCCATACTCTACGGAAGTCATATGCTCTTACGAAAATCAATAATGTTTACTTTCACGAAACTCAGTTTTAACTACGGAAGTCGACTTCCGGTATTGATGGCTTACGGAAGTTGACTTCCGTAAGTGCCATTTTTTTTTTGCTTCCTAACCTGGTTCTATGGAAGTCCACGACTTTCGGGTTTGTGTTTTTACAGATCTATATTCAAATAAAAATAATAACTACATACAACAAACATGGCAGAAACAATCAAAAAATTAAAAAATTAAAATATACAACAGGATAACTTTACTTACCTGTTGGAGAGGAATGGTGAAGGGAAGAGGAAGAGCGGACAAAAAAATAAAAGGAGTGGGGCACGACAGTGAGGCACGTTAGAGAGGTGAATGGGGCAGATGAGAGATTGAGGGGTGTGCGGCGGCTAGGATTGAGTGAAAACAAGTGAAGCATTAAATAGGAGAGAGAAATAAAGATTAATTGATTTAAAATTTAAAAATACTAAAAGGGTAGTTTTGGAATTTATGAAAAGTTGGAGGTGCAGAAGAAATATTGGGGGTGCAGGAAGAAAACTCCTTTAGCTCAATGGCCTTAAAAAAGGAAGAGTCTGGGCTATCGATTCCTGCACCCTAATAATTCCTAATTGCAACTACACAATTACTAACTGCACCCTATGTTAATAAAAGCATACTAAATTACCTTTCAACACTGCACCACAACAAGATACTAAACTACCTTTCAACACTGCACCACAACAACAATAAGAGAGGAACAATATTGCAGAGGAAAAGAAAGAGAGATAACGGAAAAAAAAAATCATTTTAGAAAGCTCCTTTTAAAATAATATACGCAAATGAAATCATCACAAAGTGCCAAAAGTTCTTACCAAACACAAAAAACATCATACTCAAAATTAACTAAAAGTGGAAATTTTACTCACTCTATTTGTTTGACAAGTGGTAAAGTGTGGTTCTTACACATAGTTTCCTCATTCTGCTTACAGGTGGTTTTCCTGCGTACATAAGAAAAAGCAGTTTCTCCATCTAAGTTTTCAAATTTAAAAATAAACAAGCCTCTCTCTTCAGTTTTCTTCCTTTCTCATCTCTCAAAAACGAAAGAAAGCATGATGCTATCGTTGTAGTATCTCTTCCTTTCTCTCATTTACTCTTACTTAGACTTACACGAAGATGGAAAGATTTTCAATCTCTATTTTTCCTATTATCATTTCTACTGAGGTGTTTCTTCTTTTGTTTATTCCAAATCTATTACCCTTTTCTGCATGTTATCTTTTGATTCTTTTGATCAAGAATTTTTCATGAGGCAAGTTTGCCTCTAAGAAGTGTGATGACAGAAAAAATGAAAACATCTTCCTTGCAGATTTATAAAAAAAAAAAGTCTTATCCTATGTTTTTACCTCTGATCTTTCACTCTCTTGTATTTTTTTGGTTGCAGGTTTGTTAGGATTAACCATTTGAAGGTATAAACATCCTCTTTACTTCAATTAGTAGTTTTTGATTTCCAGATATTTTGACTAATTATAGGGTTTATTTTCTTCACTAATTTGGGGTTTAGGGTTTCCATTAGAGTGTGTGTATGTGTGTGTGGCGAGGGGGGGTGCGTGTGTGGATGTGTGTGTGGGTGGGTACGTGTGCACACGCATGTGTTTGTGTTTTATGTTGTTATATCACTTTTTGGTGAGGATTTTATTCCTCTTAAGTTGAAGTAGTTGTTTATAGTGTTGCAGGAAAGAAACCACTTTATGGCTGAGATTACATAAACTTCAAAACTTGGGTGTCACTACGTCGAATGTATAGAAGACAACCATGGTAAGGCTCTTCCCTTTTGGCATTTTTTATATGTAAAGATGAATTTTAGCCCTTTTTTTTCTTTTTAAAAAATGTACTAGGCTTACACTCATTAGTTTAAGTATGAGTCTCCACTCTTTCAAAATGGTTGTCTTGGTAGTTGTTACCCTCTTGAAGTTGTAACATCCCGACCGGATATTACGGGTTTAAATAATAAAATAAAATAAGAAAATAAAATCACATTTATTATAAATTCATTTCCCAAAAATGTGGGAAATTTCAAATAATTTATTTCATAATGAAAATAACTCTAAGTTCAAATCTTCTCAAAATTCAATAAAATACCAAAACAATCTCATAATAGATTACACCTTTATTCCAAAACCATAAATGATAAAAGTCTATAAAACTGTTCCCATGAGTTTTCCGCTGCTAAACCTCACTAGATCCACCTACAACATCATCTGCTCTCGTGTACCACGTACACGATCTTCGCCAAATACAAGCAGATAGGGTGAGCTAACAAAATAAACATGTAAATATATAGCACAAGTATATATATATCTCAAAAACACACCAAAGGAATTCCTTCCTTTGAATCCATACCACATGGCCACAACCATGTTATTCATGTTCTACGTCCTCTAGTGAGTACCTTAAGATGTCTTGCTGCCATACCTATCAACCACAACTGATAGAGCACGTGCCGGAAACCATGCTACGAATCATATACCGTAACGTCAGGTGGAGTTCCCATATACGAACATAATTCGTAACGTTCCAAGACTACCAAACTCGTCAGTCAACTACTGAAGAGGGCAATCTATCTGGACCCATCCGTACTGGCCACAACCAGCACACTCACACCGGTAACACTCGCTAATCCGAGCTCAACTCAAGGGTTCCTCGTGTTCATCCGCCATCCCGAGCTCAACTTGAGGGATGCCATTCCGAGCTCAACTCAAGGAATGCCACGTGTTTAACCCCTATCCCGAGCTCAACTCAAAGGATACGTTCCGAGCTCAACTCAAGGAACACCAGCAAGTCGACCTTTAAGATATCCTAGAAGCCTTGTAGATCACGCACATCATAGCAAGCATAACACCAATCTGCTGCAGCAAAATCGCCTGGTGGGGTACACGTACCGCCAGGCGCTGCCGCTTCCAGACCGCCTGGCAGGGGACATGTACCGCCAAGCGCTAAGCGCCTTAGTCTTCACTAGCACTGCAATTATCGCCTGACGGGACTTCCCCTGCTGCCAGGCGCCACGCGCCTTAGGATTCACTGAACTGCAGACTTCGCCTGGCACACCCCTCCTTACCGCTAGGCGCTACACCAGTACTTGCGCAATATTGATTTTAGTTCAGGTTCAAGCACACTTCACACAGGTTACTCTCAATTGCTGTCATTTGCTCTCATTCTAGAGTACCCCTAATGAAAAGCATTGCCATCTATAATGTTCTAGGCCTTATAGCACCTCACATGTGCATTCATCCCCTAGTCATATAGACCATCCCAAGCATGCTCAAACACAATATAAGCAGCAACACTCTAACAATTTTAAGCACATGATCTTATGCACCAATGCAATTTAATATTGACACCCATGCCTTCACCAAACCAATTCTCCACATGTGACTAATCCAAATTAACATTCAAATTGATAAAGACTTACCACATAACCCAATCATGCTTCATTAGAAGGTATTAGTAATTATCAAGAGGTTATTCATGCATTTTAAAGACTCCAAAATCAGGAATATTGAGTAACGTATATCTCTAGCTACTGACCTCCAAATCAAATCTTCACCATTCAAAGTGAAGAACCCCATGTTATGGACCACCTGTCAAAATTTCACCTAAATCGGACGGTTAACGAATCGGAAAATGCATTTTTACGAAAATTGCGCAAACTAGAAAAGTGGTGGCACCTAGCGCCCAGAAGTGGAAGATGGCACCTGGCGGGACTGTACTACCGCCGGGCGGTTCCTGTTGCGCGAAAAGTAAAAAACAACGTTTTTCGTGAACCAGAGCACCACTCACATCTCTGTTATGGCGCCTGGCGGCCAAATGGGTGCTGCCGGGCGGTTCCTGCACCTGCGAACCTTACCCCCTTCACAACAACTCTGATTTCCATCAATTTCTGACTCCATAGGATACGAACCCAGTTATTGGAATAACGGTTCATCCCTAACACTTCCCATTCACGAATTCATTCACATTTTCCCCTTAGATTTCTGCCACTATAGAAATTCTCAATTCATCAACCCTAAGATAATATTCCTACTTTTTCATCCAATTTAGCCATCAATTAAATGAATTTCAATGATGTTTGACATCCAATCACCCCTTAACCATTAAAATTTGCTTTCCCTCCAATTAGAGTCATCTCAAAACATCCAGAACATCAAAATCGAACCAAAATTGGTTCGCGTCGCCTAGCGGGTCTTCATCACCGCCAGGCAGTTCAAGCAAAACCCAGAAACTGGGTTAATTTGTCACGCGTCGCATGGCGGCACAAAGCTCACCGCCAGGCAGTTCCTCTCGAGAACCCAGAAAACAAGCAAAATAGGATGAGTCGCCTGGCGGCAGTTCATCGTCCGCCAGGCGGTTTCTGGAAATTTTCTAGAAACCCAGAATTTGCGAATTAATTCAACAGGAAGCATGTAATTGCACATCATACATCATACCATTAACAAAACAACATAAATTACGAGTTCAACTCCCCTAACCTAGTTTCTTTTGCTTAAAACTTGAGTAGCCCTTGGTTCTCCCTTACTTCCAATAGCCTTCCTTAGTTCTCCTCAATTTAGCTTCAATGTCTCACTCAATACACTCACCTTACTCTGATTTTCGTATTTCTCTACCCATCCAACAAAACCAACCACAAAACCTCTCTCTTTTTCCCTTAATTGGCCAATAATTGGTGTCTTAATGTGGGATTAATGATGCAAAACGAAATTACAATTAAACTAAGGTTAATGCCATTCAATTTGTTGTCTTATGATGGTTTTCCAGCCCTCCCTTGACTGCTTGGGTTTCCTTGCCCTTTCACCTTCATGCCAAAGAACATTTTGGCAAAAAAAAATAAAGTTTAATTTGGGTTCACCAAGGTTTGAACCCCTCACCATGCCAAAGCCAAATCAATGTTCCACCATTTAACCAATTCATGTTTCATGATGATTAATATAATTTTATGATTATATTATCACTCAACATGCTCTAGCATATTATTAAAACAATAATAATTAAATAAAACACAAACAACATGCATAGGACTTAAACCCAAGTCCTCTCACACAATAAAATACTCTCAACCATTTGAGCTAGCACTTTTTCACGTCATAATTATCCGCATTAAATGCCTTAAAGGCTCCTACTACCCGCATTTCTTAAATAATTATTTAATTAATTATTTAAATTCCTCGGGTCTTACAGAAGTTTCCTGCAGAACTTAGTTAGTAGTTTTATTATTGTTTATAAAACCACATTTATATTGATTTACTTTGGTTTGTTGTTGTGTACTATTTGTTCAGATAAGGGATTGTTCTGATCAAGATCCATTTTGCGAATGAGTTAGTAAGGTATGAAGTTTTTTTTTTCAATTTCTTCCTCATTTTCAAAGATCTCATAGTTTCTATTTTGTAGTTTTCAATATAAAGGATCGTGTGAAGCATACACAAATGAAGAATTTTTGGCAAGGCTTTAAAGCAGAAATAAAAAGATCATTTTCATATTGATTGCATATTTGTGGGTCTCTAATTGTTGAACATGATATTAGAATTTAAACTAGAGACAACTAATGGATTGTGCATCTAGACATAGAGTAGATCATTGGTCATTCATAACATCAAAATTTTGATCATTGATGCGAACTTATAATAAAAATTGCTAAGACACTAGGGTTTTTATTATCAAGTTTAGACTTGTTGCTAAGACATTAAGGTTTGTTACATAAGATGTGAATGCTAAAGTAGGAATTAGAATAATATTGTTTGATGTTTTTGCTTTGAATTGGACCATGAAACCCAATCCCAATGAAGCCTTTATCATATATTGTTGCACACCATATGTTTGATAAAAATAAAAAAAGAGTTTTGTTTTTGTTTTTTGTGAAATTTGTTATCTAATTGAATTATGAATTGCAAGAGTTGTCAAGTGTTTTCACAAGTCTCTTGGGAAACGATACTTGAACTTTCCACTTTATTACTTGTACAATTTGGTACACTTGCCAATCCTGTAACAATAACTTATCAGAGTCCAATATTAATGCATGTATCTGAATAATTGATTCATAACTTTATGTCTTTGTATGAAATAGGATGTTCAATTATGTATGACTTAAGTAATTGGATTCTTGAATGATTATCTTTTATGACATTAGCTTACGCTTTTCTCTTGTGTCTTGTTTGTCTGGTTTTGTTTTCTGTTGCAATGATCACATGATTGGAGTGAGCAAATGAGGATCTTGTAGCTAGACCAATGCAAGGAGGGGATGATGCAATTGTTTAGATAGATTCTTTAGGACTCCTATGCTTATATTTTGAAAAACTCCAAACTCTTAGATTGTCATGTACAAAAGTTGTATTTCAGCTTATCTTATTTTGGGATGACTGTAATATGATATTTACATTTTAGTATTCTATGCTTTAATTTTTATCAACTATGAAATTTTTTGTTTAATGGTTTTAGACTATTAAATGATATGTTACATGAACCATTCAAGTAATACATTACATAAAAGTTAATCTTTTAAATAATTTTTTATTTTTATTTTTAAATTTTTTAAAGTGCAGACAACAAGATAAGTGGTCCGACCCAAAGTGGTCTAGGAAGTTGAAAAAATCAACTTGGTCTAGAGACCTAAATCTACTTTGTCATCCCTAATTTGAAGCGATCTTGATGGAAGATAAAAACTACAAAAGTCAAGATAATATTTTCTTTAAAAAAGAAAATTTAAAATGATAATTTATTTATATAAAAAATTTGAAATGGTTTATGACAAAATATATTGTTTAGATAAAAGAATTTAAAAGAAAAATAAATAAATTTTATAATTTTATTAGAGTATTTAGGTTCTTGAAATTAGAGGATTTCAAGTAACATTTAAAAGGTAAAAATTTAAATTCTTCATATTATCAAATTTTTATTTTTTTTCTTTTCATATTTTTCCTTAGGCCAATTTTTGTTTAACCGTAATCAACTTGATTAAGACGGAGACATGGTTAAGATAATTATTTTTTATTGATGTCAATTAAGACTTTTTTGTTTGTTTTATGTTGATAGAAGTTATTTTGTAATTTAAATTGTAAGCATCATGTTTTTTGTATTATCGTCATTGTAGACCACTCTTCTTTATTGTTTGATGTTACTTAAAAGTTTTCCGCCCATGTTGGAGATTGTATGTGTTTTAGATTTTTCAACTAATGTGTCATGATTTTGTATTTTTTTAATCATCGATATTGATGTTAGTTTTCATTAATAGCTTGTTAGGATTTCTTTTTTCAATCTTATTTGGGAAAATTTTCAACAAGTGTTAATTAGGATTTTTTTATTGATGTCAATTGGTGAAACTTGTCACTCCACGTCAATAAAAAAATTGACAAATATTAACCTAAATAATTGTATTTAACATCAATTAAAAACAATATTGACTAACATTAATTTGAAAAAAAAAATAGTTTCTCACATGTCAATTATTTTTGTTTTTTTTGACAATTTTTTTTAAAAAAATATCAATGTAACGTCCCATTTATTTAATAACATAATTAATTAAAACATCACACAAGGTAAGTATAAATATCACTCTTACAACAAAGTCCCAAATACTTAGAGAGAAGTCTAATGCACACCACGATGCCATAGATTAAACAAGATAAAAGTCGAACAATACATTAAATGAATTCTCAAGGAGCGAAGTAAAACATGGGCTACGACCCTAACAGGGAACTCGAAGAAGCGGGATCCGACCCACGACGAGTTAAGCAGCAAAATCTCTATTACCCTGTTGACCACGAGGAGTTCTCGCATTTGCTCACATCAATAAATTGATGATCATCACAAAAACAGAAAACCACACATAGAACATACAAACAAGTAGAAAGGGTAAGCTAGAGTAGAAAAACATTTTTATCATACAATCGCATACACTTTCATAGCCCAAGGTACATATATCAACCAATCATGTTATGACTCGCAAATAAGCCTCTACGACTCAAGACACGACTTATTCGGATACATATAATTAGTCGGATTCACCGGATGCTTGCACTTGTGGTGGCCTCTATTGCTCTACCGAGCTAATTGTCAAAGGGTCTCATTCTACCGCTCACAAAGTTAGCCTTAAAGTGTCTCAGGCCTCCTGCTACTCTCACCACTTGAGTCAGTACATTCTACGTGAGACTAACTGACTCTTTAGAGTGTCACAATGCAATCCTTATCTTGAATCCTTACTAAATTATATAATGAGGCACCACCACGAAACTCCCACTAACAAGGGTCATAGAATTACGTCCTGACCATAAGGCACCACCATGCAACCAACGTGGAATTATGCCCTGACCAATGAGGCACCACCTTGAGATATCACCTAGAGATTCATGGAATTACGCCCTAACCAATGAGGCACCACCACGAAACCATCATGGAATTACGTCCTGATCAATGAGGCACCACCATGAGATCTCACCTAGAGATTCATGGAATTACGTCCTGACCAATGAAGGCAATACCAATTAAATCAAATAGGATCCCCCATGGAATCTCCTATATTCTCACACAAGCATTTGAAGACACATATTAAAATCATACAACATATTTCTCTCTTGGAAAATAACTAATTCTTATATTTTTTATCTAATCCAACTTAACAACACATTATGCAAACAATTTGGAATTTTATAAATAAAACTGCAGCTTGTGTAAAGCTCCAAAAATTTTGTATTTATATTCAAATTAAATATGATTGAATCAAGAACCAAATGAAACAAGAACCAACTTAATTGAATAACTATAAAGAAAGTTATGCACCAAACAAGCAACAAAGGTCAATCCTGTCAACAACCAAATTACAGTGATTTTGCGATAAAAACTTCTCTCACTACAGAGCTTTGATTTAAGATCTGACCAGTTAAAGTCAAGAACTATGTGTTACGAATTAGTTGTTGAAATATCAGCTTGCTCCAACGGTTAACAAAGTAGCAACCTTCATTTTACGAAAAGTATGCAGTGTTGTGAACAACCGAACTACAATGACCTTGCGATAAAAGCTTCTCTCACTATAGAGCTCCGATTCAAGATCTGATCGGTCAAAGTCAAGAACTATGTGTTAAGAATCAGCTGTTAAAATATCAGCTCGATCCAACGGTTAACAAAGTAGGAACCTTCCTTTTATGAAAAGTGTGCAGTGTAGAAAAAAAAGTAGCGCCACATCAATCAAACACATTCATACCAGAACGAAAATAAGTACACTGTGTTTCAAAGAAAAGGAGTTCTAGCTTCCCTTACCTGGACAGAGGATAGCAAATACCACGAGCACACTACGAAAGAGCACCATAGCTCCAGGAACAACTTGGTGAGGTGGAACCGAAGTGGAGTTCAACTAGCTTGATGAAGAACGGGGCCAAACCCTAGCAGAAGGTGGTTGCAGTTCTAAGAGAGGGGGAAGAAGTTGCTTTTTTGAAAAAATGAGTGGAATGAGATGGTTAGGGCAGTTTAGGGTGGACACCCTATGGGTCAGCCCTTAGACCCAACAGATGGGACTAGGCTCTTTAAATTTTAGGGGAGAAAAAAAGGGTTTTACAATCAACCAATATCCACTAAAAAAATCAAGATATTTTGTTATCACTAATAATTATTTAATATTTAAATGAGTTTTTACATTTAATAATAATTGAAATATTTTATCTAAACCAAAAAATTATAATTCCCTAAATTCAAATTAATTTATTGAAAAAAAAATCATTTAAACATAAAAAAATTAAAATAATGTTAAAGTAAATTTAATATATTTAAATAACTTGAAAATTACGAAATTTTTAATCCAAACAATCCAACAATAAGTTAGAAAAAAGACAATGGAACTTGAAAATTTTCGTATCACCTTTCTTAGTATACTCTTCAAGAGTGGCACTATCAACTTTTTTATAAAATAATTATAATAATGTCAACACTTTTAAGAGTATTATATACAAACGCTTAATTTTTTTTCAAATTTGTTAATATTGAAGAGAATAATCACATTGAAAATATGGAAAAGGTAAATAGTTGAGTCATAATAATCAACTCGGGTCAAAGTAGAGATTCCTTTTATATTTGTTTCATTAACACTTAATGTATTTAAAGTTGTAGGGTAGACCTACAACCTCGTTAAGAAATTGGTTTAGGACAAAAGTAGTAGTTAACTTATTTTTCTTATGAACTAATTATCATTCAATTTTCTACCAAAATCCCTTTTAGCTTAAGTTGTTATTTAGATGTTTTTTTTAAAGCTGTTGTACATTACTTGGTCCTAAATTTATCATAAAACATTATTTGACATAATTGAATAAGATAAAGCTATTCAAGCGTGAATTTTGATACTTTGGGTTGGGTTCCCAATCATTTTACTACAAATATTTAACATAGTTAAGCTTATTTTGTCTCACTATTTAACATACTATTTAATATAAGTGAAGATGTGTTTTTTTAGGTTAAGAAAGATGTTTATTTTTGCAACCTTTGGAAGAGAGAAAAGTTGTTGGCCTATCCATCGAGCCGCATCAATAAAATTATGATTTTCATTTTTATCATTGTTGGATCTGGCATTAACTTTGATAGAAGGTTTGCAAAATAGGGTTCTTCATTTTGATCATTGAGATTGTCAATTGCAAATTTGTGGTAAGATAGATTAGTCTCGCTCTGTTGCTCTTTTTTATGTTTCTCTTTCTTTTTTTATTCTTATTTGAGAGCATTATTGTTTTCATGTATTAGTTGGTTATAAGCACTCGTTTATGCTTTTTTATTTGACTCTTTTGTACTTATATTTGATCTTAATTTACTGGTGTGTACCCATGGGTTTTTATTTCTCACTGAGTCACTAAGAGAGTTTTCCCACATTAAAATTATTGGTATTCTCTCTTTGTGATTATTATTGCCTTTTTTATCTATTATTTTTGCTCTTCATAGATTCTTTCAAGTTTGGGGGAATTATTTTTGCTGATACTTTGGTATTTTTAGTTGCTATTTTGTTATTTCCTCAAACATATTGGCATTAGGTTTGATGCTACATTTACTTGCTTGAATGATGAAGGAAGATACAAAGATGATTACTTTAAATGGTACAAATTATCATTTCTGGAAGGCCAGATGAAAGACATGTGCAAAAAGGACATTCTAAAACAGGATATTAAATCGATTATGCGAAAACCATATAAAAAAAACGCGGTGGCAAACTTGTAAATACTAGGAAGCATATAAGATCGGTTGAATTTTTAATCGATCTAATATATAAATTTTAAATCGGTTATGTATATAACCGATCTAATACTCTTCGCAGATTTAACAAAAACGTGAAAACCCTATTCATTGTCACAATAACTTCTCCGCTTTCTTTTCTTCCTCGTTGCTCACCACTAGACCTTATCACCACTGCTCCGCTCCACTGCTCGCGCCTCTGCCGCTGCTCGCTCGCCTCCGCCACTGCTCACGTCTCACTGCTGCTCGCTCGCCTCTGCTTGCTTCTCGCTCGCCTCCGCTTGCTGCTCGCTCGCCTCAGCTGATACGTCTCGCGTCGCACCTCCACCGCTGCTCGCGTCGCGCCTCCGCCGCTGCTCGCATCGCGCCTCCGTCGTTGCTCGCGTCGCGCCTCCACCGCTGCTCACTCGCCTCCGCTTGCTGCTCGCTCGCCTCCACTGCTCACGTCTCGCGTCGCGCCTCCGCCGCTGCTCGCGCCTCTGCCCTATTTATCTATTTTTTTTTCTTGATTTGGGTTTATTCCAAGGATGATTAGGGGTAGGTTAAGGGCCTGTTGAGACTATATAGAGATGCTCAGATGAATATTTAATTTTTTTTAATGATTTACTTTTTAGTGTTCATTTTGATTTGGGAATGGAAATTTGAAATTTTGTGGAGATGTTTTCTTTTTTGGTGTAATTTGTATCGATTATTTGTCTTTAATTGTTGTGTATGCATATTGAATTTCAGTCATTTAAGTTGAGACAAGGAGTGTGAGTGCACGTCTGATTTTTCTTCCCAGTTTAAAGTATTAGATTGGTTGTTTTAGAACTGATCTAATATCTCTTATACATATTACATCGTTGTATATTAGATCGGTTACGGAACCGATTTAATATGCGTTCCAGAACTGATCTAAAATATATATTTTACACTAGTGATGTTGTTTGTGAAGAAATCAAATCTTCTTGTCTTTGCTACACAAAATTTGGATTCTATGCCTAATGAAGAATGGGACTTTGAGCACCAACATGTGTGTGATTTTAGTTAGCAATATGTAAAAGACAATGTTTATAATTATTAGAGCTGTCAAAACGGGTAACCCGACTCGACCTACCACAGGTTGATGATTTAGTGAGCCAACCTAACCCGGTTCACTTTTTAGCGAGCCAAAAAAATTCGAACCTGGCCCGACCCACCACGGGTTGGCGGGTTAAACGGGTTGGCTCACGGGTTCACTTAATTAAAAAAAATTATTTATTTTTTCAGTCAAAACTAAATTGTAATTGTAATTAAAATCTAAATAAACTTTAATACAATCCAAATACAAACCAAAATAAAAAAAATACAAATTATTTATGTTTTGGATAAAAAACAACCTAACATGACCCAAATGTAAAGCCCAACTTAATAAAAATAAATTAAAAACACATGTGTGACCCTTTTATGTACGGGTTGGTGAGCCAACCCGGCTCACTACTAGTTCAACCCGGATGAGCCGGGTTCTAAATGAGCCGGGTCAAAAATCAACCCGTATTGAAATTTGTAAAAAAATTTCAACCCAACCCGACCCAAACCCGTGGTGAGTCGGGTTGGCTCGCGAGTTCCAACCCATTTTGAAAGCTCTAATAATCATATTGTTAAGGAGAAACATGCTACAACTTAGTGAACAAGATTGAGTCTTTGTATGCTTCTAATAATAAATTATATTTGTTGAATTGCTTGATGAATTTGTGGTACATGGAGAGTTCTTCCATTTTAGATTATTTAAATGAGTTTCAAGGGCTCCTAGATCAATTGTCAAGAATGTGTATCAATTTTGATGATGAAGTTTTGGGATTATGTCTACTGAATTACTCTACTAGAGTCTTGGAAGATATTTTGGGTTCAATTACCAACTCAACCCCTATAATGGCATTATTTCTTTCTAGATAACAAAGAGTGGTTCTCTTAATGAAGAGATGTGATAAGGAAGGCATAAGGTTTTTCATCTCAGTCTAAGGTGCTTGTTAAAAAAAAATGGGGAGAGAAGTTAGAAAAAGAAACCAAAGGAGGTAAAGAAAAAAGCAAGAGCAAGTCCAAGTCAAGATATAAGAATGTGGAGTGTTATTATTGTATAAAATTGAGCACATTCAAAAATATTATTTTAAGAGGAAAAGGAGAATAAAGACAAGAAGGGTAAGCAAATAGAGAATGATCATGATGATGATGATCATGTTACTTGATCACAACATTTTGGTTACACAAAATATTGATCAAAATTTAACAAATTAACTAAACTTAATGCAATATTGTTGGTCTCTTGGCAAGCATACCAAAAGTCAAGTGTAGTATAATGATTTAAAGTAGGAGTGTCGTACCCATAAGAAACGGATTCAGTTAAAATAAATAATTATCTCGATCAGCATATATATACAAAAATTTTAATTTGATAAATCATTGGTAGTTAAACTAATTTGCATAAACAGAATACAATAAAAGCAGAAAAATAGATAAAAGACTAATAAGAAAAACTGGGATTGAATTTCATCTATCTCCCTTGTCTGTAATCTGGATGAATATAATACATAACATATTAAAATACCAATATTGATGCACACTCAAAAATCATTTATATCGATCCCTCGCGTATAAAATTCATAAGATTAGTTCCCTGAATATTGATTCCTCACATATTCAGCAAACTATCCAGCATTACAGTCGAGTGTTAAAAGCAATTGATATATTGAGATCTATTACTAGCATCAAAATATATCAAGTATTATTGTTCAAATCAGATTTTCAGAAATACTTTCCAGTCAGATCTAAAAATCAATATCAAAACATCTATTGATCAGATAGAATCAAGCACTAAGAACAGAACAATAATACCAATATTGAGTAAAATAGAAATGTTATATATAAATATCACCAGATTACATCAAAGTTTGAGTAGATTACATTCAATCCCAAAGGAGAAGATTAGCCACTCATGGTAGCTATCAAATCCTAAGAACTAAGAAGAAGAAGAAGAAAATATGAACGGTGTTTGCTCGTGGTTGCAGCTCTGCAGCAAGTCTGTATTCTCCAAAATCCCAGCTAATTTTCACTTTCTGATTCACGATGTATTTATACTCCACGAAGATCTCGCTCAAGCTACCTGAGTCTCGCTTGAGCGAGACAGAATACTTCAAGCTAAAGGAAGGCTCTCGCTTGGGCGAGAAGTGCTGAAGCAAAGATCTCGCTTAGGCGAGCAAGAGTACTTCGAGCTGAAAAAAGGGTCTCGCTTAGGCGAGATTGGCAGCATCAGATCTCGCTTAGGCGAGATTGGCATCATCAGATCTCGCTTAGGCAAGAATGGCGGTAAGAGATGGTCTCCACTACAGAAGCTCTCGCTTAGGCGAGGTCCTTCTTCGCTTAGGCGAGATTGGCGGCAGTGGCTTTAGCTTGAGCGAGCTTGTTTTGGTTTGAGCGACCTTGACAACATTTCTTCCCTATTTTCTCTATTTCTTGCTTTCTCCTTTGCTCCTCTTAAGTTATTTCCTCTCTCTACTCTATTGTACCTGAAATTTACACAAAACAGGGATCAAGTGACTTCTTTTCAACAAAAACTTGGAAGCTCATTCTTTTCTAGATTTAGGGAGAATCAATCATGATATAAACACAAATTACAAATAGAAGTGCCAACATTTCATATGAAAATTACTCATTTTTTGGCACTTATCAACTCCCCCAACCTAGCATCTTGCTTGTCCTCAAGCAAAGTAATATGATGTAACAACCCATCAAAACTCAAATTCTGAAATTGGTTATTGAGAAATCATTTTCACAGTTTCTTACCACACAACTTTTGCTTTCCAAACCACAGATTTGAAATCAGAAGCAAATGGTGAATCCAATTATCAAACAACAGTAGGATAAGAGTGCAACCAATTTTTCAGGAAAACTAATTGTAAGAACAAGTGATTCTAACTAAGGAAATTCTCTCTTAAATCTCACAGGCATGTGTCTCTCTCATTTTTCACTGAATTTGAATAAACCAAAATTGCTAGTCATTTTCAATCCAACCATAAACACACAATCAACATGGATCTTAAGGTCTTTTCAAGGTTGTAATGAGGCTAGGCTTTCAAGAATAATGGGTTTTCAAGATCACAAAAGCAAAACTTAGAAAAGAGAGCATAGCTACAATTCAAACCCAATTTTAATTCTACTCTCCATTCCTCACAATTCAGACCTCAATACACCAAGTTTCTTTTTCATTCATAATTCACTCTTATCTCTTTTTGTTCTTTTCTTTTCTTTCCTTTCTTTTTTAGTAAATATATACATTCCTACTCAATACTAAAGAGTGAATTATGATACTCATCCCTTTTCTTCCTTGAGTGCAATTCTACCAACCAATTACCCTTACAGTTGAATAAAATGCACCTATGCTCTCTATCCCTAAGTGTGCAAAGGGAAAGGATAGTAATTCAAGTTAAGGTTAAGGTGCATAATTCAAACAATTAGGCTCAAATGGGCTATCAACAAAGGATGATTATTTACAGGTTGGCTATTTGGCACTGAGTTATAAATTCAACAAAATTGCCTTAATCTTTTCGATGCTTCAAATGTGATGTTATCAAATGAAAACTCAAGCAATATCAACTTGTCAACAAACAATGGAAACACTCAAGCTGTTTAAGGATTCACACACTCACTGGGTTTTCTGGTTTATTTCCTTGGTATCCCACTTGTTGTTACAACTGGTTATCTTGACTAACTATCTAGCACTAATATCCTAATCCTATTTAATTATGAACTCAACCAAAATTTTCCTCTTTCTCCTCTGTGTTTAGTTCACTCAGTTGTTCTAGACTCAGGATACTCACTGAAATCAGATTTCTCTTTAACCAATTTCCTCAAGAAAGATTTTCAAAATGATTCCCAAAAAGTTTTAGCTGTCTCTAAGTATTATGCACAAAATACTAAGCCAAAAAGTAAAGTTAAATAGTTAATTAACTAAATAATATAGCATTCTAGCTAAAACAACTAAATCAAAATAGTACTAATTACATAAATACTGCAAAATACTAAAAGAAAAAGAACAATGAAACCGTATTTATAGAGTTTTGAAGAGTGGAATGGTGATGTGAATCAATCTCCTCCAAAATCAATCTCCTCCTCAATGTCCACTCCATCTGTGTCAGCAGCAAAGTCATCTCTATCCACAGCTCCTGATGGTCCCTCACCTGCAGTAGGTTCACTTCCCCCCGACAAAATAGGACTGTCCCCAGGCCACTGTAAATAAGTCAAGAAATCTGGTGGAGTCATGCTTGGGTATGGTCCGCGGACATTCTGATAGAGGTAATTTTGAAGGTGGAGTTTTCCTCTATGAATGGAAGCATTTTGCTGGTGGGTGTGCTCCATCTGCAACCTCAGATATCTCATCTGCTCAAGCAATTCATTATTCATGTTGAGCTAAGGTTGCCGTGTGGGCCCTGTTTATTGTTCTTTCATTACGGGTTGGTCTTCAGCTTGTTGGTCCAACTGGGGCTCTTCTAGCTGCTCCAAGTCCTCTGGGTGGGTACAAAAATGTTCAATTAATCTCTTGGTGATTTACAGTCGTATCTTTTTAGTTAACTCCACCTCCACCCCTTGATCTTGGGAAAGAGATGTGATTAAAGCCGAAAAACCCAAAACACCTTTTGCCTTTTCATTCCTTGTGTTGACTTCATATCTCACAAATTTGTGGATTTCTTCAGATATAATGGTGGCCACGTCAACAGTGAGATCTTCCCTCATTATGCAATAAAGGAGATGACATCTAGGCACATTCAAGTTTGACACATGGCCAATAGGCACTATGTTTGCAAGTAAGAATGTGGTCCAGACTTGGGCTAAGGTTTTCATATCCCCTCTTAGAATTCTGAGAGGATTTCCAGTGGGCCCGACTTGATAAGATCGATTGGTAGTGCATATAAGGAGTGCCACTTCATTTTCATCATAAGGTTCATGACTCCTCCTTTTTCAAATTTAGGAAGCGGGTCAGCCAACTTCATCCAGTTCCTCTTGATAAGGCCATTCAAGAGTGGATCATATTCGTCCGGGATTAGTACCACCTTTCTTTCTTTGATAAAGACCCAGTTCTTTATCTTCTCATACCGTTATTGTCTTTGGGGGTCTCTAAACAAATTGCTATTTGGCCTTTCAGGAGAGCAACTTCTTGTGGATCTTCTCTTCTTCCCTCTAGGTTCAGTGGGGGGAAAGTCGAGATGTTGTTTTGGTTCTAGCCATTAATCTTGAAGTGAAACTAGCAAAGAGAGGAAGAGATTTGTGATCTAAAATGCAGAGAAAAGAGTGAGTGAAGGCGCGCTCAAAACTGAAGAAGGGACAATGTGAGCGTGATGTGGGTGAGAGTTTGGGAGAAAAGAAAATGAGTGATTTCTGCCAATGTTCCTGCCTTAAGCGCGATTTCTCGCTCAAGCAACAGAGTCTCGCTTAAGTGAGATGAGCGTGTGCAGAAACATTAAAGAGTCTCGCGTAGGCGGGACTGTTTCGCCCAAACCTGTCTTGGTACAGGGCATTGTCGCCCAAGCGAGCCACTACTCGCTTAAGCGAGTATATCAGTAAAAATTGTTGGCTCAGGTTCTGCATATCTCGCCCAGGCGAGACATGTTTAGCTTGGGCGAGATTTTTGTGCAGTTTTGAGAATTCTCAAAATTTTCACTTTTCAAAATTTTGTTCAGTTTCACTCAACCATTCCATGATCCTTTCAGTCCAATTAACTTATAAACACACACCAAACCATACTTCAATCAATCCTCCATCATTCCAAAAGGTTTCATATCAACAAACTCAAAATCAAGCTTTTAAACTCAAATTTCACAATTTGGCCAAAACAAGGCAATTTTTAGCATTCAATGAACTCAATTCTGGTACCAAAACTCATCCCCATGCTTAAAACACCAGTTTTGTTTAAAAACACAAAAAATGCATGGTTTGCCATATTTAGATGATTTGATGCTAAAAACTCACATTTTTACACACAAACATAGAACTATAACACAAACACATAATTACATACACAAACACATTTAATCACACAAGATGAAATTGAAGTGCAAGAACATAATCAAAACATCGGGTTTCCTTCCAGGAAGCACTTGTTTAACATCACGAGCCTTACGCCTGTTTCATTTAAGGTTCGTCCAGTTGAATGATTGTGGCGAGCCTATCAATCTCACCATCAAAGTAGGGCTTCAACCTTTGCCCGTCTACAACCCAGCTTCTTTGTGATTCAGGATCCTCAACTCAATGGCTCCATAAGGTTTCACATTTTTTATAAGAAATGGTCCTGACCACTTTGATTTTAGCTTTCCAGGGAATAATCTCAACCTGGAGTTGAACAATAGCACTGATTGTTCAGGATAAAATTCTCTTTTGAGAATTTTCTTGTCATGATAAGCTTTCATCTTTCTCTTGTAGAGTTTAGAGGACTCATAAGCGCTGAGTCTCATTTCCTCCAATTCTTATAGCTGTAATTTTCTTTTCTCTCCTGCTGCCTTATCATCATGAACACCAATTAAAGCTTTTTTTAAAGGGTTTGCTTTTGTCACTTGCTTCCTAGCTGATAAAAAAGTTTCATCTATCACATCCACTTTGAAACATTATTGTTTGTCTTTAGTGTCTTGCATTGCCTCGAATACATTAAAGTTAACTTCATCATCCTGCACTCTAACCTTCAATTTGCCATCATCAACATCAATAATGACCTTGGCTATTTTCATGAAAGGTCTTCCCAGTATCAGAGGGACTTCAATGTCTTCCTCAATATCCATCACAACAAAATCGACTGGGAATATAAATTTGTCAACTTTAACTAAGACATCCTCTACCACTCCATATGGATACTTCAAAGATCTATCAGCTAATTGTAATGTAATCCTTGCAGGCTTTACTTCCAGATCTCATATTCTTCGTAACATAGACAGAGGCATCAAATTTATACTTGCACCCAAGTTGAGCAATGCTTTATCTACTGGCAATGTTCCAATTGTGACTGGGATAATGAAGCTTCCAGGGTCCTTTGACTTCTGAGGTAAATATTTTTGAATGATGGCACTACACCCCGCTTCAAGCTCCACTGTTTCTTCAGAAAATTTTCTTTTCTTTGTTAGGAGCTCTTTCATGAATTTTGCATAAGTTGGCATCTGCTCCATAGCATCCAAAAAAGGAATATTAATCTGCAGTCACTTGAAAATGTCCATGAATCTTGCAAACTGCCTTTCCTTGTCTTTTTTGGAAGGAGTTTGAGGGTATGGTAGGCTCTTCAACTGAGGTACCTGTTTCTCACCCTTCTCCCTCTTTTTCTCCTTATTTTTATTTTTTTCTTCTCTTTTATTTAGAAACTCTCATTTATTTTGTTCTTCCTTTCCCTCACACTCATTTTCTTCTTTCTCTATCTTGTTTTTCTCCAACACCTCCTCCTCTACAACCAGGTTGTCTCTAATCCCTTTTCCCACAATTTTACCATTCCTGGTAGTAATTGAATTACAATGCTCTCTCGGATTAGTCTGAGTGTTGGCTGAAAATTGACCAGCTTGCTGATCTGATAATTGTTTAGCCAACTGTCCAACTTGTATTTCAAGATTTCTGATTGAAGCTTTTGTATTTTTCTGATTGGTCAAAGAAGCTTGCATAAACTTTTCTAAAGTATCCTCCAGTTTAGTTGTTCTGTCATGCACCAAAGGATAATGTTGTTGCTGTTGTTGATAAGGAGGTTGTTTGTTTGAAGGACCAGCATCTTGCTTCCATCCAAAATTCTGATTTTGATTGTTTCTCCACCCCTGTGAAAAGTTATTATTGTTGGAGAAATTTCCTGGTCTTCCTTGGTTACTCACATATTGAACTTCTCCTTGTGAGCTACTCTGATAAGAACAATGACCATTTGGATGATCTCCTCCACAAAAATCACATCTCATGGGTTGTTGACTGGGAGAAGATTGCACAACTTGCAACTGCTTTGGTAATTTAGACATCTGCTTCGTCAGTGCTTCAATCTGTTGAGTCAGAATTTTATTCTAAGCTAAGATCACATTTGTAGTACTAAGATCAAGCACTCCTTTCCTCTGAATAGTTTGCCTATTATGCTGAGCTTGCTTATCTGTGGATGCTAATGCCTCAATAATTCTTGTTGCTTGCTCCGCATCTACATTCATCAATGTTCCACCTACTGCATCTAATATCATCTTGGTATCAGGCCTCAGACCATTACAGAATATGTTCAGCTGAGCAATATCTTCAACTCCGTGATTTGGGCATTTCCTCAATAACGAATTGAACCGCTCCCAAGCTTCACAAAATAGCTCATCTGGTCCTTGCCTAAATGTCAAAATATCAGCTTTGGCTGTGATGTAGCGAGATGGTGGAAAGAATCTGTTCAAGAATTTCTCCTCAACATCCTTCCAGTTGTTCAAACTCTGGTTTGGATGTGACTTAAGCCATTCCTTTGCTTTACCTGCCAAAGAAAAAGGAAACAAATGCATGTATACAGGCTCAAGATCTCCTTCTTGAAAGCCCATGGTTCCTATCAATTCATAGAATGTAGAGAGATGAGTATATGGATCTTCATTATCCATTCCAGTGAATTGATGAGAACTGATTAAGCTGAGGAAAGCTGGCTTCATCTCCAAAGTTTTGGTGGTGGGTGGTATTGCTATGCTAGAAAAATATCGTGGCCCTTGTTGCATAACATAGTCTCCAAGTGTCTTTCTGGTTGGAGCTGGTCTTTGATTCTCCATGTTTTCTAATTGAGGTATGATGGAAGTACTGGAAGATTCTTCCCTTGTCTTTCCTTGCTTCTTTTTGTTTTTTGCCTCTGTTCTTTCTAGCTGTCTTTTCTATCTCCGGGTCAAATGCTAATCGATCTTCAGAAACCTGACTTCTTAAGAGCATAAATCAAAACAACTCAAGCAAGGATTAATACAAAGGGAAAATTGAATAAACTATCTAATTAAGAAAAATATACACAAAGCTGGATGAGATAACTAAAAATTTCAAAAGAACACTGTTCCCCAGCAACGACTCCAAAAATACTTGTTGGTCCCTTGGCAAGCGTACCAAGAGTCAACTTTAGTATAATGATTTAAAGTAGGAGTGTCGAACCCACGAGGAACGGATTCAGTTAAAATAAATAATTTATCTCGATCAGCATATATATACAGAAATTTTAATTTGATAGATCATTGGTAGTTAAACTAATTTGTATAAACAGAATATAGTAAAAGCAGAAAATTAGATAAAAGACTAATAAGAAAAACTGGGATTGAATTTCATCTATCTCCCTTATCTGTAATCTGGATGAATATAATACATAACATCTGAAAATACCAATATTGATGCACACTAAAAAATCATTTATATCGATCCCTCGCGTATAAAATTCATAAGATTAGTTCCTTGAATATTGATTCCTCACATATTCAGCAAACTATCAAGCATTACGGTCGAGTGTTAAAAGCAATTGATATATTGAGATCTATTCCTAGCATCAAAATATATCAAGTATTATTGTTCAAATCAGATTTTCAGAAATACTTTCCAGTCAGATCTAAAAATCAATATCAAAACATCTATTGATCGTATAGAATCAAGCATTATGAACAGAATATAATACCAATATTGAGTAAAACAGAAATGTTATATATAAATATCACCAGATTACATCCAAGTTTGAGTAGATTACATTCAATCCCAAAGGAAAAGATTAGCCACTCATGGTAGCTATCAAATCCTAAGAACTAAGAAGAAGAAGAAGAAAATATGAACGATGTTTGCTCGTGGTTGCAGCTCTGCAGCAAGTCTGTATTCTTCTCCAAAATCCCAGCTAATTTTCACTTTTTGATTCACGGAGTATTTATACTCCATGAAGGTCTCGCTCAAGCTACTTGAGTCTCGCTTGAGCGAGACAGAATACTTCAAGCTAAAGAAAGGCTCTCGCTTGGGCGAGAAGTGCTGAAGCAAAGATCTCGCTTAGGCGAGCAAGAGTACTTCGAGCTGAAGAAAGGGTCTCGCTTAAGAAGACATCAAATTGGAACAATTTCAAGAAATTGAATGAAATAACTGTAATGTCCCAATTTAGAATAATAATTCTAATAAATAGAACGTCACATCTTTATAGTATAAAATAGAACAGTGACAGAAAGTATATAAGGATCAACCATTACAGTTATCCATAATATACTGAAAGGAATACCCAAAGGCACAGCACAATGTCTTGAACATAGACTAAACATGAAATAGTTAACAAAAGGTTGCTCATAGAGCAATGAAATTAAAATAACAGTTCACAAGGAAAAAGGGCTCAGAGCAATAAAGGATCCAGGAAGCCTAACTAAACACTACCAACATCACGATCACCGATAGTCTCCTCATCTGCTCACACCAAGGGTTTAATGATCATCGCAAAAAGAAAATCAAACAAAACAGAAACATAGAGAGAAATGGTAAGCTAAAGATAAAAAGATATTTGTATCATACAAAGGAGTAGGCCATTTCTTAAGCAGGTTATAAATAAATAAATCAGTAAGAACATAAGGCATGTAAAGTCAAACAATGCAAGACGCTGAAACTCAATTATTCGGATAAATATAATAGGATCGGATTCATTGGATGCTTGCACTAGTGGTGGCCTCTACTACTCTACAAAGCCAATGCCAATGGGTTTCACCCTACTACGCACAAGGTTAGTCCATGATCATATAGGGCCATTATCCTGTCAAAGATTAGGACCTCCTACTACTCTCACCACTTGAATCAGTCTGCTCTATGTGAGTCTAACTGATTCTTTAGAGTTTCAGGATGTAACCTTGCTTGAATCCTTATCTTATTATATACACTACAACACCACCATGAAATCTCGCCAAGAATCTCATGGAATTACGTCTAACTCATACCATATCCATGTTTCTCAATCTAAATCCACATGTTATCTCAAAACATCATAATCTCATGCCAATACTCAATCAACCCGCCAATTCATAATTCATTTCATACCAAGCATATCAATATCACATATTGATGTGCTATTCTTTTTCTGAGCGATAACTCACGTAAAGGCAAAGGAGAATTGTCTGTTATTCTCGCTTAGGCTAGAGGATTCTCGCATGGGCGAGAATAACAGTTTCTCTCATGCTCCTGCATGCAATATCAAAACCCATCCAGAAAATACATACATCATATTATCACACCATTACAATCATCACCCAAGCACTTCAATACGAAAACAAAACCAAAACAAGCAAAATATTTTAAAAACATGCAAAACCCTTGCTTCCTTTACCTCAAAACTGAAAGCAAACTACGGAAGGAAAGTTATAACGAGAACAACACCACAACTCCAAGAACAAACTAATGTGTTGAAAGATGCACATAAGAACAACAATAGGATTATAAGGATGAACCTTATACAGAACCAATGCAACCAAACTGGCAACCAAACTGAAAAGGACAAGAAAACACCAAGTTTGAGTGTTCAACTTACGTGGAGGGAGCTTTCGACTAGCTCGAAGTGGAGCTTCGTAATGCCCTAGCAGAGCTCCTGATTTAGAAAAGGGAGAAGGTGAGGGAATTGTTTTGGGGGGTGAGACAGAATGGGAAGTATGTGGGTAGCTGAAGGGATCATGGAAAACAAGATGGGTTGCCCTTGGGCCTTTTTACCAAAGTTGACTCAACTCTTTAACATAGAAAACGGGGTCTTACAATAACAAAAGTGAATGAATAAACTAATTTTTAAAATGTTCAATTGAATTTAAACCAAAAAATAATGAAAAAATTAAACATAAATTTAGTATCAATTAAATTAAAGTGCTGAAATAGATATAACCTTAATTTGATTGGAACCAAATAAAAAATAAAACTTAATGCATGCGGAGTTAAAAAATAATAAGAAACTAAAAATATAGATGCAATTTAATTAAAACAAATTAGATTGGAGGAATTGAATAGGCTAAAAAATAAATTAGATTCCAAATTTTATTATGAATTAAATTAAGTGTGGTGGTGAGTGATGTGTATCTAAGTGAATTTGGAAAATTGGGAGTGAATATAAATAAAATTATGGATGCAATTGTGGAATAAAAGGTAAAATAAAAATAAAAATAAAAATAAAGTCAAGTACTGGATTTAAATAAAATGACTAAACATGTAGCTAAAAGAGATTAGAGTGAGAACATGAACAAATAAAACAATTTGGATCATATAAAGTTAGAAGATTAAATAGAAAATGTAAAATATTTTAATAAGAGAACTAATTGAAAAGTTGCATAAACTCCTTATTATTTGACTCAAAGTAACAATACAACTCAAAATTCTAAGAAAATAAGGGAGAAAGAAGGGAGGATTTTTGCTATAACCCAGGGTGTCTTGTGCTTTTTGTCCTAGTATGTATTTATTGAGGACTAACCAAGAGCACTACTACTAAAAAAATATTAGAATTAATTACAATGAAATAAAAGTGATTGGAACAACTCAATTTTTTTCCTAATTTGAATGAGCCACGGAATATATTGTATTTAATTCTTAAAATCAAATCTTTGAAAATAAAATTGATTGGAGTCATTTAGCTTTTTCCTAATTTGAATGATCCACAGGATATATTGCATTTAATTCTTGAAAAAATATGTTGGCCTTTAATTAAGCTAAATTGGCTTATAGTAATTAATTTGATTAATTCACAATCTTCATCAGTTGGCTCTTTGAATCATTGGTCATCCATATTTCCAATAGGTTGCATAAGATTGGACCTTAATTTCCATCATTTTGGCTCATTTAAATAATCTCATAATACCTTTCTCATATATATATATATATATATATATATATATATATATATATATATATATA
>Ga0209589_1003683_pt1 | contig 26752 bp, 24 predicted proteins | sample CowpeawhiteBW_FD_187525 | JGI IMG/M metagenome (GOLD analysis project Ga0209589, IMG submission 187525) | Root nodule microbial communities of legume samples collected from California USA - Cow pea white BW (SPAdes) (version 2) | ecosystem: Host-associated > Plants > Roots > Nodule | place: USA...
AATTTAAATCTACACTACTAGATTTACATGCACTTCTTCAAGTCTTTGTGATCTCTTTGGCCCATTTGAATAATGTGTGAAGCCCATTGAATTTGTGATCATCTAATGGGAGGCCCTTTTGAATCTTTTTCATCATTGATCTTGTAATTGGACCTTTTAATGTGCTTGGGCTTGGACTTGAAGGTGCAATTAGGCTTGGTGGGGTCACATCACTGTTGAAGAAAACTCTTAGAGAACATAACTTGTAACCAATTGAAATAGAAAATGGATTGAAGATTAGAAAATTAATAGAACACTACTTTTTGTGATGAATCCCAAAGGATACGTGCAAGAATATTTGTCACTTGAGAAAGCTTCACAAATTTTCTCAAGATAAGAACCAAGGAAAAAAAAGTAAAATTTTTGACTTTCAAAGTGAACTCATACCGAATTCCATTCAATTTTCAAAAGTGATTTTACAAGGAGAGGCCTTCCTTTTATAGAGATAAGGATCAACCTAGGGGAGAAGAAGACACAACTTGAGGTTGTTACGTTTCTCGGTTAAAGAAACTAGTTTATCAGCACACAGACACACAAAACGTAAAGACACATTCTAAACCAAAGGAAATACTTTGATTGCTAGATTGTAGCACACAAAGTATCCTATACACGGTTTCCAGGGACAACATGCCCTCTCTACACAAGACAGCACAATCCTGTTCACTCCTCTCAACAAAACAAAACTCATCCCCTAACCCAGGCTACCTCTCCCTATATATAGACTTTCAGCGAAAGTCTCTTTCCCCCTCCAACCACCTGATAACCACCTATAACAACCTATTTTCTAATAACCTTCCTCTTAACATATACATTCATGGTCCTATCATTACTCTCCGCTGGCTGGACAACCTTGTCCTCAAGGTTGAAGTCTGGGAACTAATCTTGCATGGTTGCCACATCCTCCCACGTTGCTGCCTCTGATCGCCCTTCTTGCCATTCAATGAGAAATTGCGGTACTGGTTCTCCATGCTACAAAATTGTCTTTCGATCTAGCACCTTGGTGGGCAAACAAGTTGAAGATCTGTGCTGTAAGTCTTCTGGTAGTTCTTGCTCCACATGCTGAGTCCCCCGTACAACTAATTTTAATTGGGACACGTGAAAAACTAGGTGAATGCGAGTTGTGTCGGGTAGTTGTAACCTAAATGCCACTGGTCCCACCTGTCGAAGTACTTTAAAGGGACATAATATCTAGCTGACAATTTCAGATGCAGTCTAGTTGGCATCGAAGTCTGTCTATGAGGGCGAATCTTCAAGTACACTCAATCTCCAACCTTAATCTGAGAGGGTTTTCGTTTTTTATTAGCAAATTTTGCCATTTGTTCTTGTGTTCTGGACAAATGGTATCTGAGTTGTTTGAGAGCCTCATCATGGTTCATCAACTCTTGAGCCTCTGTTTCCATTGCTGTTTCACTTGGGACAAAACGAGCTAGGGATGGAGGTGCTCTGCCATACACAATCTCAAAGGGGGTGCATTTAGTTGCTCCTTAAAACTGGAGTTATACCAATATTATGTCCATGGTATGAAGCTATGCCAAGTCTTGGGTTCTTCTGAACTAAAACACCGAAGGTAGGTCTCCAAGGTTCTGTTTAACACCTCTGTCTGGCCATCCGATTTCGGGTGATAAGCGGTACTCATATTGAGTTTTGTGCCTTGCAACCTGAATAGTTCTTTCCAAAAGAGGCTGAGGAAAGTTAGGTCCCTGTCACTAACTACGGATGAAGGAATGCCATGGAGCTTGACTATCTCCTTCACAAAAATTTATGCGATGGCTTTAGCGGAATAGGGATGTTTGATAGGGATAAAGTGCCCATATTTGCTGAGCCTGTTCACGACCACCAAGATAACATTATAGCCGTTAGATTTAGGGAGACTTACAATGAAATCAAGGCTAATATCTTCCCATATAGCCTGTGGGATGGGTAAGGGCTGCAGCAGCCCTTGTGGGGACGAAGCTAGATATTTGTGTTGCTGGCATATCATACATGCTGCCACGAACTCGGTGACGACCTTCTTCATACCTACCCAATACAAGGATTGGACTAGTTTTCTGTATGTGCGGAACACTCCCGAATGTCCTCCTGTTGGAGTCATGTGGCATTCAACTATCAACTTTGGAATCCAAGAGGAAGTAGCTGATAGGACTAGCCTTCCTTAGTAATGTAGTCATCCATGCTCCAAGGTAAAAGGGGGTGTGAATCTGCATTAGCCTCCAACTCTTCTCTAATCCTTTGTAAAGTTGGATCCCCTTCCACTTCAAAACTACCCCCAGTTGCTTTTCCTTTTCTGTTACGTCTTCAAACTTTCGAGATAAAGCATCTACCACCTTATTAAACGTACCTGTCCTATATATGATATCAAACTCAGCCCAATAACTTAGCCAACCAATTCTGCTGGTTCTGGGTTGTAATTCTCTATTCTAAGAGGTACTTTAGGCTTCTTTGATCAGTATGAACAATAAATCTTTGCCCAAGCAGGTAGGGCCTCCAATGTTGAATGGCTAAAATTAGAGCCATCAACTCCTTTTTGCATATCGATTTTGCCAATGAGGAATTTGATAAAGCTTTGCTGAAATAAGCAATGGGACACTTGTTGTCAGACAACACAACTCCAATCCCATTTCAGACAGTGTTAAAATTGGTGCAGTTGTAATAGCTTCTTTGAGGGCTTGTAAGGATTACGTACTTGTGGGAGTCCATTCAAAATTCCCCTTTTTGAGGAGATCCGTCAGTGGCCTTGCTGTCTTGCCATAATCTCGGATGAAACATTGATAATATCCCGTGAGACCCAAGAATCCCCTCAGTGCTTTGACTGTTGAAGGGATAGGCCATTGGTATACTACAACCATTTTCTCGTTATCCATTTCCACTCCTTTCCCTGATGACATGTCCCAGATATTGAATTTGGGTCTTCTCAAATTCGAATTTCTTCTTGTTTGCAAAAAAAATGTTGCTGCAGTAGTGTGTGGAGAACTTGCTTTAGCTGAATCACATGTTCTGCCCATGTCTTGCTATATACTAGTATATCATCAAAGAATACTAATACACACTTCCTCAGATACTACTGTAAAATGGTGTTCATAACACACTGGAAAGTGGCAGGGGTGTTGATGAGCCCAAAGGGCATACCAGAAATTCGAAATGCCCCTAGTGAGTGTGGAACGTTGTTTTAATAATGTCTTATGTCTCCATTCGAATCTGATGATATCCAGCTTTAAGGTCCACTTTAGAAAAGGACCTAGCCCCATGTAATTCATCTAATAGTTCTTCTATCACTGGTATTGGGAATTTGTCAGGGATGGTGGCCTTGTTTAATGCCCTGTAATCAATGCAAAATCTCCAACTACCATCTCTTTTCTTCACTAGGATGATAGGGCTTGAATAGGGGCTATTACTGGGTCTGATGATCCCCTGTTCTCAATATCTTTGAAACTTGCTTTTCAATTTTTGTCTTCAACATATGTGGGAATCGGTAAGGTCTAACATTAATCAGATCTATCCCCCCGCCTTAAATGGGATTTTATGGTCCATGTGCTTGTTAGGTGGTAACTCCTGCGGCTCCTGAAAGACCTCAACACACTCTCTCAAAATGATATCCAATTCTACCTGTTGTTCTGGGTTAATTTCTCTTCCAGACCTTCCTTTTTTTCTAGTTCTGTTCTTCCCAACTCCCATGTTAATGTGATAGCTTCTATCTTAATTTCTTTCAATAATGCTTCTGGAGAAATAACCCTTTTTTTCAAGGTTGGGTCTCCCTTAATCTGCACTTTGTCCCCTTTCTCACTAAAGCTCATAGCTAAGGTTTTCCAATTAACTTGAACCTCTCCTAATGACGCTAGCCAAGTGACCCCAAGAATTAAATCTACACCTCCTAGTTGGAAGAAATAAAACATTTCCTCCACCACATGATGCGACAACATCCTCTCGTGAGCTTTCGATGGCCATCTCCCAAAAACACATTGTAGGGTGGCATTGCTTCCACTAGCAGACCAAGTTCAACCACCAAATCTGCTGAAATGAAATTGTGGCTTGCTCCACTATCAATTAAGATCAAAACCTTCTTCTTGTTCAACCATAGTTGTAATTTCATTGTGTTCGTTTGAGTCAGCCCCCAGCTGAAACAAAGATAGTTCCATGTGCTTTTGCTCCATCTCCCCCTCTTCTCCCGCTTCGCCTGCCTCCTCATCTTCAGCCATGATTAGGACCCACACATTCTTCTCTGGGCATCGGTGTCTCGAGGTGTAAGCTCCCCCACAATGGAAGCATCTCCCTTCTTCCCTCCTCCTAATGTACTCTGGGTATGAGAGATTACACACTCCTTTGCTCCTCACTCCCCCTACTGAATTTCCTCAAATCCTTAAGCCAACCGAGTTCCCACCTTCCTCTTTTTTGGTTGTGCTAACGTTGTTGGAAGTCCCTTGAGAGTTTCCCGTTCCTTTGAAAGTTTATGTTCTTGATATGGCTCCCCCTTCCTTCTTGATACCAAAATGAAGAATTGTTATTTCGGGATGCACCTCCTCCTACCGTTCTTGATTCTTTCGGCACATCTTCCACATCTCTGGTTTTTTCCATTGCTCTTAATAGGTCCTATTATGGGGCCTGATTTGACTTCTAATTTCACTTCGCAGACTAGCAAAAAAATATCCCAAGAGTTGTTCTTCCGACACTTCTGAAGTTTGTGACACTAACACCTCAAATTCTTGAACATATTCTTCCACTCCCCCACTCTGCCTTAAAGTTGCCAATTTTTCGAAGAAAAAACTCCTTTCTTTTCCCCAAAATCTCCTGATCAGTGCCTCTATCAAATCCTCACACGAAGGATTCTTGACCTTTCTTTTCCAGAATCTAAACCAATGGTTGGCACCTCCTTCCATACTGATAATTGCCAGGCAAAGTTTTTCCTTTGATGAAATGTTTTGAATTTTGAAGAACTTCTCTGCTCTTGCTATCCACCCCATCGGATCAACCCCTTCAAAGGTGGGTAATTCCACCCTTTTCATCCAATACTTATGACTTTCCTGCTCTTCCCCCAGACTCTTCAACTTTTTCTTCTCTCCTTCCCTTTCTTCCTCCATTCATCGAATTCTCACTTCCTTCTGAGTTCCTTTCGTGATTCTTGGATTTTCGCAACATTTCTTTAACTTCTTGCATACTTTCTTTCAATTCTGCAATCGCCTTGTCTTGATTGCTAGCCCACCTTTCCATCGCATTCATTCTGCCTTCCATTATCCTTCCTCTTCTTGGTATCCGGCTGGTCGGACCAAATGTTACGCTTCTCGATTAAAGAAACCAATTTATCAGCACTCACACACATAAAAAGTGTAAAGACACACTCCAAACCAAAGGAAATACTTTGATTTTAGATTGTAGCCCACAAAGTATCCTATACACGATTTCTAGGGATTACGTGTCTTAGACAGCACAATCCTGTTCACTCCTCTCAACAAAACAAAACTCACCCCCCTAACCCAGGCTACCTCTCCCTATATATAGACTTTCAGCGAAAGTCTCTTTCCCCCTCCAACCACCTGATAACCACCTATAACAACCTATTTTCTAATAACCTTCCTCCTAACATATACATTCATGGTCCTATCAAAGACACTTAAGAACACATATTCTAGAGTTAACCCACTTAATCTATTTAGTTAACTCCTAATCTAGTTTAACACGGTAGTTTCTTGAAATTAGGAATGACTCATGATGAATCCTTCAAGAGTCACACAAAAGGCACCAATTTGCTCTTCAAAAGGCTCAAGTTGGCTCTTGAAATTGTGAAGGGTCAAGTAAAAAAGTTATAACCAATCATGTGCACTTGAAAGTGACATTGTGTTGGTCAAAAGCTCTCCAAAAGACACCCCAATCTTTCAAATTCGGCTAAGCTTCCTAGAATTTGCTTGGATTATACAATATTCTAAGAAAATCATAGAATATTCTATAATCTAGGAAATCTATCAATTTACATGTCTTTTTATTTCTTCTTCTTTATTTTTTTTTGTCATGCTTCTTGTCTTTATTCCTTTATGCTTATCTTCTCTATCTTCAACAAGTTCTTCCTCATCCTTATTTACATGACAAAGGGATAACCAAGAGTGACTTTGTATACTCAAGGATAACAAGGAGTGGCTTTGTGTACTCATGTGAACTAGAAGTGGAGATGTATAATATTGTAATCAAGTTTGATTAGTAAACTCTTTTACATTTGTAAAGGTGATTAGGACGTAGCTTAGGTTGAGGTGAACTGGTATAAGAACCAAAAGAGCTATATTATGTGTCTATTGCTCGTGACTAGCTCTTGGTTGTCTTAACAAACATCTTATGAAAATATTGTGAACTATACCAATTGATGAGCCCCATTGGGCCTCTAATTAACTTATTACGAAAAGTTTTCTAAATGTTTTATAAGTTCTATTCAACTTCAGCTTTTGTAACTAACCTGTTATTCAGAGGCCAGGTATCTTATACTTGTGCGTAGAACGCAGCTCTACTGTGTACGTCTCTGTATTGAGTGTCTTTATCTCTAAATTGTATAACATTGATATTGATAAGAGCAGAGATTAACTATTTGGAATTATAATTGCTTATTTGTCTCTCATTTGAGTCACAATCTATTACTCATCGGTCTTTCGTTTGATGTTGCCAGCTGAAATAGTATATCTTGCTCCAGTACACAAATGCACAATTATGGAGATCCTATCACTTTTGGATATCTATTTAGACAAAGTATTTAAACTTTAGGAAAAGAAATGAATTTATCTGTTTTATATCAGGTATCCAGCCATTAACAAACCAGCTGCAGTTCTCCACTGGCTCAATCATGCAAATATCGAAGCTGAATTCATAGTGATTCTAGACGCTGATATGATAGTGAGAGGCCCCATTACCCCATGGGAATTCAAAGCTGCACGCGGCAAACCTGTTTCAACTCCCTACGAGTAAGCTTGTGAATTCAATTTATCATTGTAAAACCTATCATTGGAATTGTTGGCATCAATGTATTGTTGTGGATGCCGTTGTTTTTCTGGGTTTTTGTCTTGGCCTTTCACTTGAAGTATGATGATTCATTTGTTGTTTATATTTTATTCTTTACATGCTAGCTATCTTATTGGCTGTGACAATGAGCTTGCAAAATTGCATACAAGCCATCCCGAGGCTTGTGACAAGGTTGGTGGTGTAATCATCATGCATATAGATGATTTGCGAAAATTTGCTTTACTTTGGCTGCATAAAACTGAGGAGGTTCGGGCTGACAGAGCTCGCTATGCCAGAAATATAACAGGAGACATCCATGAATCTGGTTGGATCAGCGAGATGTACGGTTATTCATTCGGTGCAGCAGAGGTATACTGTTTTTATATTTTCACAATTCGTACTCAGCATAGCTGTTCGTTCATAGAAGCACAAGCACGGGAGCCAACAAAAAAAAATCAAAATGCTGTATTGAAATTTTATATGATATAATTTGCACATGGTTTCGTTCTGAACTTTTGATGCTTTATGAGTGTTCACATGATTATGCTGCATACCTTACAGTAGATTGAAATGATCTTCGAATTTCTTCCCCCATAATACCCTCATTAGATTATGAACAGGTTTCACTGTATATAACCTGTAATGCTGTTGATGCAGTTGAAATTGAGGCATACTATAAACAAAGAGATTATGATATACCCAGGATATGTTCCTGAGCCAGGAATCAAATATAGAATTTTTCACTATGGATTAGAATTCAAAATTGGGAATTGGAGTTTTGACAAGGCAGACTGGCGAGAAGTGGACATGGTTACCCGATGCTGGGCCAAGTTTCCAGAGCCACCAGACCCATCAACACTTGATCACAATGATGAGGAAAATTTACAGCGAGATTTTCTCAGTATAGAATGTGTGAAGACACTAAATGAAGCATTGCGCTTGCATCATGAAAAAATGAATTGCCACAAAGATGGTTCCATATCCGAATTAAAAGCCATAGAGGAAAATCGTAAGTCAGCAAATTATTCTGAGGAAATGATTAGTGTTCAAAAAGATGGGACAGGGATACCTAGTTCCTTCAGGGTTTGGGTGTTATTTTTATGTGCATTTTCTGTATTTGGCTTCTTGGTCGTAGTTTTTTTGGTGCATTCTAGTCACAAAAGAAAAAGAATGAAAATGAAACACCATAGAACCAGGAGAAGAAACTTGTAACCGAAATAGATGGGCACATAACTTGAACCGCCTTGCCTCTTTAATCGTTTTGCTTCTCTTATTCTTATTGCGTAAAGCATGCAGGTAAAGAATTTAAGACTATCCTGCAGTGACGTGATTGAAGGGTATAAGTTATATTACTGGGGAGATTTTGGCTTCATTCCCATAGAGGATGATAATATGAACGTTTAAGGACCTCTCATTTGGACAGGCTTGAGAGTGCTTATACTATTTGTACCCAAAATTCATGAAAAGATTAGCAACATGGAATGAGAGAATCAAATCCTGCACCTTCGTTGTTGAAACAGGTTGGTGTTGGACTGCGGAGTAGCTGATTAAAGTATTGTATGATTCACTCAATGCAAAGGCATTTGATGAGTTGTGAATTGTGAGTCTTTTGAATCATTGTTGTAACCTTGTATCCCTCACAACAATACTTGTAAGGGATTTGTAAAATAGTGTTATATGTCTGCATCGGCCACCGATTATTCTAGGTATTCTTACATCAGTGCTAACAAAAGTTACAAATTCACATTGTGTGCCACCAAAAAAATTAACATTTGGATTAAGAAGTAATTTTGTTTACACAATGTCTCACCTACTCTTTAATGTTTTGTTGGTTGGGATTACCGAGAGAATGGGAAGGGAGAATGGATTTGAATTTAGAAAAAAGAGAATGAAAAGGAGTGTAAAGTTTATAATCGATTTGATTGATATGATCTAATAAAAATTCAATTCACTAATATAATGAAGGTTTAATTATTGATTTAGTTTTCTAATTTGTTATTTTTGTTCATTTTAGTTCTCTTATAATTTTTTGGTTCAATTTAGTTCTCTAATTTTTTTAAAAAGTTCAATTTGGTCATTTTCGATAAGTTGATGTTTAGCATCATGTTCATACATGTCACATGTCAATTAGAGAAATTTTCATATAAACTTTTCATCTCTTTTTCTTTAAATGATAAATTCAATCCAATAAAAATATCTAAAGTCTTGCACTTCACAAAAATCACCATAGATACATCCATAAAAAAAGGTTATCAAGTTATATTCATCCGGAATGCTAATTACTTTCTCAAATGTCCAATTATAACCATTTTTCTAACCATAACATCACATAATAACAAGACAAAGATTAGTTTCCCCTCTACCAAAAACTTAATCCAAAAGAGCACTTCACAATTTTTGCTATGGATTCATCCATCAAATATGTTATCATCTTAAAACACCACCAAATTAATGAGTTTTACATTCAGAAAAAGAATATTAATTTTTTCTCCAATAACATAAAAAGAGAAAGATAACTTCCTTTACCCAGAATTCTTGTAACAAATCTTCCCTTGTCCTTGCTCTAGCTTCCGCAAAATATCCCCATACTGAAAAAGTCTTCTCCTCTATTTCTCTCACTCTAAAAAACAAAACAAAAAAATTTGTTCAACGAATCTATTTTCAAGAAAGCTAATTTACTTTTGTGCTAGCCAAGATTTGAACTCACCATTACAAATAATATCTACACTACACAATTGACGCATTCAAGAAAAATTATAAGTATATAAAATATAAATCATACCAACTGCACATACTAGGAATCAAATACATGACCTCCAACCCATAACAAGACTCTAACCAACTGTGCAACCTTTTACTGCTTTATTAATTTAAATAATGCCACTCATGTCAAACCCACCATTCTTGATATATATATATATATATATATATATATATATATATATATATATATATATATATATATATATATATATATATATATTTGGGTCTTACGCATTGAGGGGTGAAGCTAGATTAAAGAAATTAGGAACAAACCTTCTACAAAAGCTTGTCAAACCATGGAAATTCCTAATTTCTCCCACATTTTTTGTGATAGGCCATTCTTGAATGAACTTTATTTTCTCGAGATCCACATTAACTTGTTGCTTATTGATAAGTCCCTAATCTAATGAGTTTTTCTTACCCAATAACATTGTTTTGGGTAGGTATAGGTGGTTAATTATGAGTCATTAGCTTAGAATTAGTCAAATTAGGATTTTAGTCTAGTTTTATAGAGGTAGTATAATTAGGTGTTTTTAATAAATTCTTTACCATAAACTAACAACAAACTAACAGTTCGAATGGCTGGGGAAGCTTAAGCAGAAACCCTAACATTGCTAAGGATGATGGAAAAGGCATTGAACACTAACGGAGGAGGTGCCGTGAAGATGGAACCCTAGTATGGCATGTGATGAAGATGTGACCACCTCATCAAGTTCCAAGGAGGCCAATCCTAGGAGGATCACTAGGAGCATGACAAAAGGGAAGACATTATCCTCTCTATCTTTATTTTGCATTTCTTTAGTTTCAATTTCTTGAAGTTGGTTGTGGTTGACTATTTTGAGTTGACTTGTTGACCTTGACTTAAGGGTGGACTTGTTGACTCAAGATTAGCTTAACCTTAAACCAACATGCTAATAAATTCCTTAATTTGCTTTTGTAGGAATAAGAAAGGAGGAGGACCACATAGGAGACACTTGGCGTCCTAAGGAAGAGAAAGAAGGAACAAGACTTTCTAGAAGGGGAGGCCCACATGCCTTGGACACCAAGTCTTTTAGAATGTTCTAGAACCCTCCTTTCGGAGCCTTGGCCATGAAGACTTTCCACCTAGATGGCTTGGACGAAATTTCACCCATGTGCACCCTATGTTGACCTACTTTCTAGAACATGCTAGGTTTCTTTTGTAACCTTCTACTTTGTTATTTTGCTAAGGGGCCCCTAGACTTGTCTATTTAAGGGGACCTCTAACACTTGTACAAGGGTTGAACATTTTGGAGAAATTAAACACCTTTGTGTATCAACCATTGTGAGAGTCTTTATCCTTAGGGAGTGGAGTTCTTTTAAGCCTTATCTTGAATCTTGATTTAAGTGGCGACACACATCCACTCATCTTCAAGGTTGCCATGGCTTCTCACATTTTTATCATTCCTTTCCTTTCCATTTTATGCTTTCTTCTTCCTTTTTGTGTGTGATTTGGGTTTTACTCTTTTTATGTGTTGTTCACTCTTATTTGTTTTGAATCAATCCACACTACAAAAAAAGTTTTTTTATTAGCAGTTGTTTTCTGACAGAAAATAAAATGCTACTAATATTTACGTTTCTGTTAGTTTTATTTGATTGTCACAATTTTTAATGTTATTTTAATTTTATATAATTAAATTTTAATTTTTTTAAATTGAGATGTTAAATTTATATAAAGCAAAAGCCCATGTCTGTTTCACTTTAAAGTGTCCAAACCAGTTTTCATTGAGAAATGTTGCGGAGGATGTTACCTTCGAAGATGAAAACCAATGACATCATTTGAGCTTTACGTTTTCTACTGTAGATTCACATTTTGAAGGTAGAGTTTCTTCTTTCCGTTCTAGTTTCTTCTTTCCATTCCTCTATCTCTATTTTTGGAACCCTAAACCTATTGATTCTACTATTAGTTTGCTCTATTCATTTTAATTAGCATAAGGTCTCTTGATTTAATGGAAATTTTTGTCGCGGTGGAAGGAAAATTTGTGGAGAATCGATCTGGAATTGAAATCGTACAAGGTTGAGCTCAAGAAGCAGTTACTCGTTGGAACATTATTGAGGTATTTATTTATGTTCTTCATTACTATTTTGGATCATGTATTAATGATTTCTGAAGTTAGAATTCTAAATATTGTGCAATCGAATAGAAGAAGTTATTGATTTTTTCTCGCATTCTTCTTAGGTTATTAATGTTGTAATTCTTCTATGGCAATTCAATTCTTCTAGTATTTTTGAATATTGTAAAAGATTTCTTTATTGTAGGGTTAGTTTCGGAAGGAAGGGTCCAAATATTGTGTTTTTGATAATGGTTCATTCCACACTGCTATAGTTTCTCTTAATTGTTGAGGCATATGTCAAAAAAAATGTTTTCCTCTGATTGGACACAATAATGGTTATATGATATGAAATTTCTTATTGGTTTGCAAATTTTTTATAATATTTATTTTATCAGTTAGTGTTCTTACCTTAATCTGCAATAACTGAATTATGATTTTATGCTCTTTGTTGGGTTCTTTGTTTTATCCTAAACCTAAGGAAGCAAGTGATGATTTAGAGTGTTGACTTCTTTCAAGTTTTATCTATGCGTGCTTCTTTTTTATCAAATTTCTATATTGCCACATGTCCTTGACCTCATTAAGAAACTCAATATTTAAAAATCCTGTGAAAGTTAGATGATATTTTGCAATTACAAGCCTTTTTTTTTGTATATATCTGTAGAATCTTTTTTGTATATCCTCTTTGAACTTTCTTCTCTTCTCTCCAACTCAGAATCACCCACTAGTTTTGGACAAACACAAGTGCATCAATGTAGATTTCTCTCCCAAAGGTTAAAAGAGTAAGAATCTCAATGCTTCTCATACTAAATTTTCACTATTATTCTTATTTCTACTCTCTGATGCTCCTCATAATTATAGATACAATGTATTTGTTCTAGAGAATTTTGTTATATGTATATAGATATATATTACACACTCTCTCTGGATTTTTATATTTCTTATATGTTTGGTTGGCTACTCTTTAGAACAGTCGTTTAAGTTAATTAATGAATGCAATCCCATTTGTTCTCGTGTGCTTCAACCTTCACTGCACATACTCACGTACCATGCCTTTCCATCACTCAAAAACTGTTTTTCTTTTTCATGCTTCAATACTAATGCATATCTTGTGTGTCTTTTTCCCACAAATTACAATCATTAAATTCATTTTCGTTGTCATTTGATTGAGAGCATATAGTGTCACAAAGTACACACTTAATTATTTCTTCTATTGTTTCTATGTATGTGTTTAATAGAGAGAATATTTTAGATTTAAAGTGAATGTACTTGACTTGAAAAAAAAGAGAACTTTGGCGGTGCATATCTTTCAATGGGACATATTTATAGCTTCAGATCCATTCTGGATTTGAGGAATCAATTTGAAAAGGAAAATCACCATATATGCTATATGTACTTTGCTATATGACAAATAAAATACACTGTCAATTATTTAAGAAAGTTGCACAGTTTATCAACATGACTTCTAAGTATATAGCATGGTTTTCATAAAAAAAAATTACAGTATATATTAAGTTTTGTAATTAAAAAGTAAATACATAAAATGAAAAATAAAAATAAAAGTACAAGAAAAGAAAATATTGGTCCTTAAATATGTGTAGTGAGACCTCATTAAGCAATGCCATGGTGATAGTTTGTGGTATTTGACTCCATCACTGTTTGAATAAAGATGCACTCCAATGTTTTTCTCATTCTCTTATAGAATTTGAAATCAATCAAATCATTATTTATTTTCTTTAATTCAAAAGATTAAACATTGATAAAAAAAGCAAGGATTTTGTGATTAATGGTTTCATATTTTCTATTACTGCAATAGCTGAATTCAATGCATCAGAGATAGATTTTGTGTCTACCTATCAACAAAATCAAATAGGAAGAAAATTTTAAGCTTCAATATTACGACCAAAATTGTTCTAAATTTTAGAAAACAAAAACATAATTAAACATTATGATTAGTATGTCGTAAATAATAAAGAACATTACCTTAAGGTAGGTTAAAGGGATTAAGTTGGAGAATGCTGACAATTTTCTTGTCAATTTGGGAACAGATTCTTGATTTCTTCTCTCTAATTGTGCTCATTCACTAGGAAGAAAACTATAAGTCTTATTACGATGACGATATTGGATTTTGAAAATCTTCCTCCAATGGTTAAATAAGGTTATATGTAGGAAAAATCCTTAAAGGTGAGTGATATGAAAATGAGGATATGTAGAAGAAGGTATTATAAAAACTAAGATAGATTTCAAGACGTTAATTAGTTGTCAGAAAATTAAGAAATATTTGTTTGTCAACTATGGATTTTGAATAGTTTTTTTCTTAGATGATTACTTCTTTTGCCTTTCTTTTTCATAATTCTTTGTTTTCTATTCTAGTGTTTGCAACTTCTAATCTCATTGAGTCCCTCATTTATATCCAATTATTTACAACTAGTTTTTTCTCCTTGAACTCAGCTAGACAGGTTTAGTAATGGATAAGTCATGGATTGATATGCCACTAAATACAATTGAATCTAGATGGGTTAAATAAGTTTCTAGATTTGGCATTTGAATATCGTTCTGTCAATGGTACAATAAGGTGTCCTTGTCCTAGATGTCACTATAACAAATGGGAAACCAAAAAGGTTGTGTTTGACCACTTAATTTGCAAGCAGTTTCCAAAAAATTACAAAGTTTGGATTTGGCATGGAGAAACATATGACACAATGCAATCAAGAGACACAAATGTAGTAAATGTGCCATCACAAAATGAAAATCCAGTGATAGATATGATAAATGATGTATTTGGGATGAATAAAAACGATGATGTGGATTATGATGCATATGAAGGACCTTCCGAATTTGTAGAAACCATGCCAAGTGAAGAATATGTTGAATTGCTTAGAGATTGTAACCAAGAGTTGTATGAAGGATGTCAAAAGTATTCGAAGTTGTCTTTTCTATTAAGGTTGTATCATATAAAATGTTTGTGTGGTATGACTAACAAGGCTATGACAATGATTTGAGTTATTAGCAGACACATTTGAATATGGAAAATTTCCTACTTCATTTTATGAGGCAAAGAAGGTGATACAAAAGCTTGGTCTTAATTATACCAAGATAGATGTTCGCCCAAAAAATTGCATGTTATACTAGGGAGAAGATGAAAAATTGGAGAATTGCAAATATTGTAATAAATCTAGATGGAAGGAAAAAAGTACTAGTGGAAAAAAGAAACTACCAGTAAAGGTATTACGTTACTTTCCCATGAAACCAAGGTTACAAAGATTATTCATGTCTCCAAAAACAGCAAAGTCCATGAGATGGCACATTTTAAACAATAACCCAGATGGATTGTTGAGACATCCAAGAGATGGTAAAGCATGGAAGATTTTTGATCAAATTCACCCTGAGTTTGCTCTAGAACCTAGAAATGTTTGCCTTGGCCTTGCAACAAATGGCTTCAATCCTTATCGAACCATGAATAATAGTCATAGTATATGGCCAGTTATTTTAATTCCATACAATAGACCTCCTTGGGAGTGCATGAAACAATCATCTTTTATTCTTTCTATGATAATTCCAGGAAAAAAATGTCGGGAAACAAGATAGATGTGTACTTACAACCTTTAGTGAAAGAGTTGAATGAGCTATGGATAGAAGGAGTTGAAACATATGATTCTTTTTCAAACAAAGTGTTTGTAATGCGAACGTCTCTCATGTGGACATTTAGTGATTTTCCTGGACTTTGTACTCTATCTGGGTGGAATACTTATACATGTTATGCTTGTCCAACTAGTAATTTTGATGTTTTTCCTTGTCGATTAAGACGTAGTAACAAGTGGTGTTTCATGGGTCATCGACGCTTTTTAGAGAGAAGCCATAAATTTAGATTGATGAAAAAACAACTTGATGGCACAATTGAAGAAAGAGGTGCTACAAAATTATTATCTGGGTTAGAAATTTTGAAACAACTTCATGCCATAACATTTGATAGAAATCTTGAGTCAAGTAGTAGAGGAAACCAATGGAGAAGAAAAAGCATATTCTTTAATCTTCCTTATTGGAAGGAAAATCTTTTACATCGTAACCTTGATGTTATGCATATTGAGAAGAATGTATGTGATAATGTGTTGTATACAATGCTCAAAGATGAAAAATTAAAAGATCATCTTCAAACTCGTCAAGATCTAAAAGATATGGGGATAAAAGAAGACCTTTGGCCGAATGAAAAATGGAAAATACATTCTTTTGTTATTTACAATGACAAGAGAATAAAGAAAGATATTCCTCAATACATTAAAGAATGTGAAGATGTCAGATGGTTATTCAAGTAATATATCTTGTTGTGTTGATGATGAAAGCGATATGATATTTGGCCTTAAGAGTCACAATTCTCACATCCTCATGCAACATTTACTTCCAATAGTTATTCGAAATGTTTTGCCTAACCATGTGACTACAATGTTGGTGGAGTTTTCCTCATTTTTCAAGGAGTTATGTTGTAAAGGATTGAATATCTCAGATCTTGACAAGTTACAACATCGAATTGTGCTTACTCTTTGTCATTTGGAAATTCTTTTACCTCCATCATTCTTCATTGTGATGGTCCATTTAACTTGTCATCTTGTAGAAGAAGTGAAATTAAGAGGACCAGTCTATTAACGTTGGATGTATTCAATTGAAAGGTAAATACATGAAGTTATGTTTAACCTATTTATTTTGATTAAAATATTGGTTAAATTATTGTTTCTTTTTGTAGAATGTTAGGACATTTGAAGTACTTTGTACGAAAAAGAGCACAACCTGAAGCATCTATAAGTGAAAGTTATTTAGCTGAAGAGACTCTCACTTTTTACTCATTGTATGAAGAAGTTGAATCAAGGTTGAATAGAAGTCGACGTGTTAATGATCGTCCTAATGAAAGTGAACATCTTCAAATTATTTATCCTCAAATAGGTAGATATCAGTGCGAAGTTCATCGACTTTCACTCTTACACCATTAGAGAAAATACAAACACATCGATATTTGTTACTAAATTATTCAAAAGTCCAACCCTATGTTGAGTAAGTATTTAGATATCTTGTATGTGGCGATTAGTTTCCATGAATTCAATTTAACATGATATTCTCTTATGGCAGTGAATTCAAAATATTCACCAAGAGAAAGACAAGAAATCAAAGACTTTCAAATGCAGAGTTAAAAAAGATAGTTAGTAAAGAATTTGTAAATTGGTTTCATCAAAGGGTAAGTTTAAACATATACTAGTGTAATTTATGATTTAGTTTTATGACTAATATGATTTCTGATATAGGTTACAAATCCAAACAATACAGATGTAATTCTAGATGAATTAAAGTATCTAGCTAGAGGCCCAATGCCAATTGCGAAAAGATATTCTGCATATAATATCAATGGGTACAAGTTTAGAACAGTAGGACGGGATGAAGGTTTACAAACACAAAATAGTAGAGTTTTTCTAACTTCAAACACATCATGTGTTACAAGCAATAATGATGAAAATTTGAGGCTGGCGAATTTGCCATAATATGGGAAGTTAGAAGTCATAATTGAGCTTAATTATTATGGTTTTCTTAGAGTTGTCCTCTTTAGATGCAAGTGGGTTGATACTACACGTTCTAGAGGATTTAGAGGATGCTTGGAAATTCACTTTGGTAAAATTTTCTCAATCTATTCATATGGGTGAACTTGAAGAGCATGACCCATATATTGAAGCTTCACAAGCACAAATGGTGTATTATGTTGATGATGAGGTAAATAAGGGATGGAGTGTTGTAGTCCACATGATGCCAAGGGATTTGTATGATATGAGAGAAGTTGGTGAAGATATTCTATTTGAAAGTGAGTCATACCATGAGCAAGATTTGAACAATTTATTTACAAGTGAAATTGAGGCAATAACATTGGCAAGGGATGATATAGATAATGAATTTGTTATTACAAATCATGCTGAAACCTTCCTTCAAGGAGATACAAGTATGTTTGAATAATTAGTAAAAGTATCATGGTAAGATTAAATTCAATAGCAAAGCTCAGTTATAGGAATGCGTTGAATGGAGATGGTTAATTAATCTTGAAAAATAAGAAGTACAAAAAATGGCATATAGTGCTTTAAAGGAGAAAAAAAGTGCATGGCTGAGGCATATAAAGTGATGCAGAATAGGTTAGTAACTTTTGTATTTTCTTTGTTCAAAAAGAGGCATAAAATATCCATTCAAAAATTATTTAGTCTTTTCTTTTGACACTTGAATTACCATTCTTTGCAATTTTTATCTTTTACCTTTCAATAAATTTTGAAGGGGTGGGCTAATTAGTGCCAAGATTAATGTCAAAGATGTGCCTTTCTATTGTTTACAGTTGTCTCATACCTAGGAAACATTTTATCTTTGAATCCTTAACTAGCTTGGTTTTTAATTTTACGTAGTCCAAAAGTTTGAGTTTCCATTAAATTGTAAAATTGTTTTAAGTTTATGAACATTTGGATTTAGTTGGTGATGTATGATTCTTAGATTCTGAGATGGAAGGCACATACTCCTATTACGTTTATAGGCCCATCTATTGTGTAAGTTCAACCTATTTTATTTGGATTGCCAATTTGGAGAAACGTGTTAACATTGATTCTCACGTTAGATGTTGGATGTTTCAACTACAAATCACCTCTATCTATTTTTGGATAAAAAGATTGTTATGATGGGGAAGAATGCGACAGGGTTAAGGTTTAAGAGATTTTACTTCTGATAACTGATTTAGGTCTTAAAGATGGTTAAAAGTTGGAATAGCTTCATCTGTCATTTATTTTCATGATTAAAAGTTCTTAAGTGTTTGTTTTGATTAAGTTCAACTTTTGTTTATCATCCCGTTGAGTTCCAATTTGAGCATTTAATTTCATTTGTGTTCTTTTTTCCATTTGCCTGAACCTCTGGGGATTTTTTTTTTCTTCTTTTTCTGTGTGTGAGATTGTTAGTGGTCTTTTTTCTTTATTATTTTACTAGTTTACTTGTGTTGTGGAAACTTGGAACAACTATTGATTGCACAAGATATTAAATTTTTGCATTTGTTTCTATTTGGTGAATAATTAGAATTTGTTCTTTCATGAACACCATTACACTATTCTGAATTTGGAACTTGTCTTTATTTTTGCTTAAACTACTCCAGAAACACTTATAAGAGATGAAAATTTGAAGTTAAAAACTAAAGTGGGTACATGCATTGCAAATATTCTATCACACTAGCTTCTCTATAAGTTGATTTTAAATACGCATTTTTTTATGCAAGTGCTTTTGCAGAAGTTTATCTTAAAATATCTTGTCTTAATTGAAACAAACCCAGAATTTGTTGTTTGAGAATTAACTCTATTGTTTTGATCCATCCTCTTATCTAATTTTTGTGGCATATCAAATTACTTTATTATAATTTCTCTTGTTCATCTTCATTTGTCAGTACTTTAGAATTGTACTCTAGTTTAAATAATCATGGCTCTTAAAGCCAAACGTCTTAAAAAAACTGCATCTACTCAAGAACCACCTGTTCCTCCTCTTGTGTGTCCTATACCTCCACAACCATGTATTCCTCCACTTATACCTCCTACTCAGCAACTACATATTCCTTCTATGTCAACCCATCCACATGTTCCTCTTCTTATGGCTCCTACTCCACATCCACATATTCCTCCTCCTATGGCTCCTACGCCACATCTACATGTCCCACTTCCAGTGGATACTACTCAACAACCACATGTAGGACATGAGTCGAGTAAAATATGGACTGTACATGTTATAGGTAATTTTAAGTTTTTTATTCTTGATGAGGCCATCGACGTCGTTGATCGGCGAAAATATACTCCGTTCGACAGAGACGGCCTCCGGCAGTCGTTTGTTCGGTGGAAATGACTGGAAAAACGCAGTGGAAGATCGATTATTGAAGTGAATGCTCGAATCTCTCAGGCTTCTCACTGGATTGGTAAACCCGACGAGGTGAAACCTAATATAGGGTTTAGGGTTTGAGCAGAGACGAAAGGGGAGTGTTCTCAACCAGATTTTATCATTCATCTCAGCTAGCTTACAAGAGATTGGCATGCACCTTTTATAGATTGAAGGGCAGCCGAAGCAAACAGAATAGCAAGTGGAAAAGGGTGGATGTCATCTACACGAACCTAACGACAGAGAGTTAGGAAAGGGAAACCCTAGACTACATATGGAAGGCATGAACATAACCCTAACCAATACAGTGGAGTGCGTGAGGCAAGGAAACCTACAGAGGTTTACAAAAAAAGAAACGCATGATGGCTTGAGGCGAGAAAGCCAGCTGCGCGACGCGTGAGATGAGAAACCCAAGCACAACTGCGAAAGGAGCGTGATGCGGAAATGAAAGGAGGTTGCGCAGGAAGACATTACCGTTTTGGTGATGATAACCCTAACAACACGCTGAGGTTTGGCACACGTGAAAGACGAAGAAAGGTGGAAATGGGCTGCTGTGCGTGAGAACCCTATCAGTCTTTGTGTTACATTGGACCTTGCGTGGCTGCATAATGAAATGTGGGGAGAGAAGAGCGGCGCGGTTCAAGCCCAATAAATGAGTGATGTTGGCTGCAAGAGGATTGTGGTGGTAGAAGCAATTTCAGTGCAGGCCCAATGAAAGAGAACAGCGCATGATGCCTTAAATCACTCTTAGCCACAGACATATCCATAATGTGGGTTGCAAACATTGGAAGAAATTGAGCTGGAAGCCCAATACGTTGTAGCAGCGCATTTCCCACAAGCTCATGTAGAAATTTGGCTTTAGGCTCATTATTTGATTGGCCCACTCATGGCACAAGTTGTAGACATGGGCTGCATTTGATAAAAATACCCAATTTAGACAAACATTTATTTAATAAAAGAAATAAAGAAAATAAAAGAAATTAAAAAGAATGGAAATAGCCAATGTCCTCAGATCTAGAAGGTTATTAAAGGCCCACAACAACCAAAGTTAGAGTTTCACCAGGATCAAAGACAAATTTGCAGTAGTCATCAAATAAAATTGAATTAAAATCATAATGACCATGCAGTAAAAGTGATTGGGGAATGTGTGAAAATGGCCTCATAAAATTGGAAAAAGTTGGTATGAGGCCCACTTCACAAGAGTGTCTTACACTTTGACTAAGATGATTTTTGAAAAGTATTTTAGAGTCAAAGTGTGTTTTGGCACAAAATGTTAAGGAGTATGAAATAAGTGAATGAGATGGAGAACAAAATATTTGAGAAGGAAACAAAACAAAAGATTTAATGAAAAAGTGAGAAGAGTTTAAAAATTTTGGAAATGGAATCTTCATGTAAGGAATTGGTGAAGGATTGATCACCAAATCCGTGGCACTAAGTTCCCTTTTCTCGTTTGAAATGATATTTAACTCTACCACTTGTGATTGTATTTCAAGATTACTCTCTTGTTTTATTTTCTCTCTTTCCTCGGACTCTTTTATCTCAGTCTCTTCTTTGGCTTTTCTTAGACTCTCCTCTTTAGCCTTTTCTTCTTCCTCTCTTTTTTTCTTTTGTTCTCTTTGAGCACAAAGCATATCAAGCTCTTCTTTTTCTCCTTTTCAAACTCTCGAAGCTTTTGATGTTTAGCTTGCTCTCTCTTGTATTTTTCTCTCTTTCTTTGTTCACTCAAGAGCAAGTCTAAATTGTGCTTAAAATCTATTTCTAGTCTAGAAAACTTAGAAATGTTTTGGATAAATGCATCCCCAATGTCAATGAAGTCTTCTATCCTAGCTTGTTGTGCTTTAGTGATCCTAAATGAAGGGGGAATGAAATGTTTCCATATGCATTTTTTTAATTGATATAATGTATTAATGCATGATGTTCTCCCCTTTTTCACATTATATTGCCTCTCTTTCCACCAATCAAATGCACGTCCTACAAACCTAGATGTAACATGCTTAAGGATGTCTATATGACTATATTTACTAAACAAAGGTTGTACCAATTTCTCGGTATCCCACATCCAATCTCGAAATGATATTGGTCCTATATCCTTCCCAAAGAATGGAATGTCACTATGAATGGTATGATGCAACTCATGATTACTATGCCTACCTAAATGCATACTACTATGCCTACCTAAATGCACACAGCTAGAAGAAGAAAAACTCATTTTGAAACACTTTTAGCAAAACAATTTTCACAAAGATTTAAAGAATTCCTAAAGAGAAAATAATGGAAAAGATATCTAGAGATACTCCCAAGAAAGGGAGGTGAGTCTCATGGACAAGCTTAGAAACCAAGCCTTTCCTAGCCATAGATCTCTAAATTTCTTTCACAAAAATTCTCAATAGAAATTCAAATGAAAATAGATTGTGTGAAAAAAAGTGTGTATGAACTTATGACCAAAGAAAGGTCAACTAGGTGGTAAAATAAATTGCACCTAGATATCACGGTGACCTAAAACAAAAAGCTAAACATACAATTCACACAAAACAGAACCTGAACATTGAAAAAACAGAGCATAAAAGCTGAAAACATAAAGACTGAAAACTTAAAAACTGAAAAACATAAACTAGACGAAAAATGAAAGCCTAAGTGAAGATACAAGTTGCCTTTGGAACCCCTTGAACCTCACACTAAACACACTTAAACTATTACAATTAAATGCTAAGGATGGGATTGTTCTAAAGCATTTTACCACCTAAGCCAAATGAACAAAAACAACAACCGAAAAAAAGAAATAATACACAAAGGTCGTGATATGAAAACAGCAAAACACAAAAAAAAAGCTATGTTATGCTCCACTCTCGATCCAACCTCCAAATATGTCTCCCTCAAGTGTTTCTCCCACTTTGATGCTGTCAAGTCCCAACTTACACCCACAATTCCTCTCGGTAGTTTTACTTCCCAACGAATTCACTCACCCCACAAGAAGAGGCTTCACCTACAAGGGTTGCCAAAACAATGAGAGGCATAGAATTTAAAACAGAACCAAGGAAAGCAAGCTGCATAAGAGTAAAAATCAGAAACACAATAAAAACTCAAATGAAAGAATTGGACAACATCAAGTGAAAGATTTAATAGACAAACTCAAAGGATAGCCAATAAAGACAAGCAAGAAAAATAAGCTAACCAATAAAGAAGGCACACAAAAGGAACCTAAAGAAGGTGTCTAGAACAAGATGAACAAAACGAAAATCAAACAAGACTCAAAGTATGTTGAATCCAAAAACAATGCACATGCATCTCAAATTGAAACTGAAAATTCAAAGTAGGAATGAAGTTATGAACTGCACTAAACACGGTACAGAAAATGCCTATGCTATCACGGACCAAGCTTGCGTTTCCACACAGATTCAGATATGAATCAGATTACACTGTGATGGAAGGCGCATTAAATGCTTTGGTCACAGCAATCCTTGGCCAGAAATTGCATTGCAGAAACAACACAAAATCCACGAGCATGAGTTATGAAACATGCACAACACTAGAAAGCAACAAGAAGGCATCAACAGCATGAATAAACAAGAATTAGTGTAAATGTGCACTACATATAGTTGCTAAAATTCTAAAAGCAACTCTCGAACATACAAACAGACACAGGAACCTAATTATGCGATGGAAAACAGAACATGGACAAAATTAGATGCGTAAACATTGAACAAAACACATTTTAGGCACAACTGCTATGGAATCAGTGACATATAAAGGAACTAAACATTACCGAAGACAAAACATGAGATTATAAAATTTTAAAGCTAAGTAAGCAAAACTGAAATTAAACCCTAACGAACATGCATTCAACGGTAGAATTAGAGATCTATGACATTTTCAAGAATGCGTATTGATTCAAGAAAATTTCAGCAAGAAATTTGAATCAATTTCAACAAAAAAGCACAACAGTAGCACGAAATCATCAGAGAGCAAAAACGCAATCAATGAGAAATAGAATGGAAGCAAACATTGAAGAAGAAAACAGTAGAGATAAGGCGCGAATACTTATCTGTGTGTGAGAACCCTATCACTCTTTGTGTCATACTGGACCTTGCGTGGCTGCATAATGAAATGTGGGGAGAGAAGAGTGGCGCGGTTCAGGCCTAATAAATGAGTGATGTTGGCTGCAAGAGGATTGTGGTGGTAGAAGCAATTTCAGTGCATGCCCAATGAAAGAGAACAACACATGATGCCTTGAATCACTCTTGGCCACAGACAGATCCATAATGTGGGTTGCAAACGCTGGAAGAAATTGAGCTGGAAGCTTAATACGTTGTAGCAGCGCATCTCCCATAAGCTCACGTAGAAATTGGGCTTTAGGCTCATTATTTGATTGGCGCACTCATGGGACAAGTTGTAGACATGGGGTGCATTTGATAAAAATACCCAATTTAGACAAACATTTATTTAATAAAAGAAATAAAGAAAATAAAAGAAATTAAAAAGAATGGGCCTAGCCAATGGCCTAGGCGATGAGCCTTAATGGGATCACATCAATTCTACTTATAAATAAGAATTTATTATTTTTTTAAAATTTCTTGCTCATTATGTTACCATTTGATAGATGAACAAGGAAATACAAAAAAAAAAATCAATTGACGAAGCGAGGTGTATTTGAGATGCCTCGTGGTGAACGTATACTTGTGCCATTTGATAAAAATTTACGAGCCTATGGAGAAGCAACTTCACTTCTTTCTTCAGCATGTGATCGTATTGCTACAGATTCAAACAATGTTCCCATTAACTTTGATAGTTGGCCAAAGGTTCCAAAGTCATACAACGTTGATTGTTTTAACATTTTAAAGGTACATGTTGAGTATAATATGGTTAACTTTGCTATTCTTGAATTTGTTTTTAGCTCTAATGTATTTCTATGATTGATTTTAGTTCTTCTATGCTTTTTACCAATTATAATTTTCCTTGAAACAATTTGCACGTATTAGAATGTAGATTGACATTTGTTCTTTTTTCATTCTGGTTGTTATTGCTTATCATGTCTATAGATTCATCATTTCTTCTTTTTTTCTACAATTTTATATACTAACTTTTTTTTTCTTTTTTAGAATTTATTTCATTTCCAGGCATCAGAAAGGTTTGTTGAACGTTATTGTTCCCTTTGCATGTCAAATAAGTATTGAAATGAAAAGATGAATTTGAGGAACCGTGTTTATGATAGTTAATTATCAAGAGAACAATTAATTGCTAATGTCCCTGATGGTATTCAAAAAGATCAATGGTCTTCATTTGTTGATTATCATTTGAGTGAAGAGTATAAGGTAGGTTTCACAAATGATTGTTATGAATAACTATTTTTTTATCTTTTCTTTTAATTAATAACTTTCTTGTCTTAGAAATTAAGCAAGAGAAATATTGAAGTTAGAAAAGTGCAAAAAATTCCTCATACTGGTGGTGCAAAGCTTTTGTCTACAAAACAACATAAGATGGTAATTATTTGTTCATTGTTGAGTTTAATTAAAATTCATGTAGTGTTTTATTGTTCTTATATGCTCATATTTATTAGGAAGTAAACCTTGGACATGTTGTGGGTAGAGGAGAGTTGTATATTGAGACTCATAAGAAAAGAAATGGATCTTATGTCAATGAAGAGGCAAAGTCTATTGCGCTAAGTTTAGTTAAAGTATTTATCAATTCATATAATTTTGCAATATGTTTTCACTCTTATTTTTATATACTACTACAATATTCTGATTTTCAACTATATTCTATGATTGGTAATTAGATAAATTTGAATGCAACAAACTTGTTCTTTTGATAAAATATTCAATGGTTAGATCACAAGTTGGTTTGCACAATTATTTATTGAATCTTTAAACAAGTTCTAAAATGATTGATGTTGGAAGAACTTACTGCACGAAAAGTATTCATTTTAAACAATTATTTCAAGATCTAACTAAAATTACTATTGTAATATTCATGCATTCCCTGTCTTTGAGTATGTTGGATTATAATGGTAGTTGTCTTTTATTATAGTTTATGAATGAAATGCAGAAGAAATCAATATTCATGTGTACTTTTATATTTACGGGAGAAAATGACACAAGAAATGAGTCAAAGTGTTAATTCTAATGAAATCTCAGCTGATGATTGTGTTAGCAAAGTGTTGGGAAAGGATCATTCTAGATGTGTACATTGCTTAGGACTAGCAGGTCTTCATAGTGTTGCATTTCAATCCACGACTAGATTTAGTAATGCAGGGCACAATTTCTCAAATTCTGGTTCAACTGAAAGTTCTCAATTGAAAGAGAAAGTTATTAGTCTGAGGGAAAAGTTAGCAACTTTTGAAGAAAATTTAAAGACATTAAAAAGTGTCATGCTTGCATACATCCAAATGAAGGAATGGCATATTCCTCATGAGTTAGGTGTCATGTTTGATGATGAGACTAATGTAATTGTAAGTGCTTTATAGTTTGTGTGTATAATTTAATATCTTGTGTATTCTTTTTAAATATCCTAGCATGATATGATTTTAAATTTTAGTTTCACAAGATGAAGAGAGTGGCCAAGAACTGCCAACATCGCGCGGAGGATCATCACTTGATAGTAATTTTGATGGAGTTTGAAGTATATGTTATGATATTCCAACATCTCTTACATATGTTAGGATTTTTTCAATCCTTCATTTTGCACTTTATAATTTGTAATTTGCATTGCAACATACTATTTCCTTGCTTACTGGCTAAAAGTATATGGGATTTTGTAGTGTTATTTGGTGTAGTTAATGGAAGAGTTAACGAAAAATATTGATCATTTTTTTTATGGAGAAAAGAGAACATAATCCTTTTTATTAGGCAAGTAAATATTTATAAAGAACATGTTGTCCAAGCTTCTTTCATTGACCCTACCCATGTGGAAAGACTTTCATATATATATATATATATATATATATATATATATATATATATATATATATATATATATATATATATATATATATATATATA
>Ga0209589_1003690_pt1 | contig 26741 bp, 10 predicted proteins | sample CowpeawhiteBW_FD_187525 | JGI IMG/M metagenome (GOLD analysis project Ga0209589, IMG submission 187525) | Root nodule microbial communities of legume samples collected from California USA - Cow pea white BW (SPAdes) (version 2) | ecosystem: Host-associated > Plants > Roots > Nodule | place: USA...
ATATATATCTATATATATATATATATATATATATATATATATATATATCCGCGCGCGTTGATCTTAAACTCAGTAATCACTATTATCCCGCACCACCGACACACCAACAAAATAATAATAATAAATAAATGTAAATATTGCAGTATATAAGTATTTACCTATTTTTCTAGATAACTTTATTTTTTTCAGATTGTGTAATTGTGAAAACATGGTATGACTTTATAATATAAAAACAATTTTTGAATGAAAAAGAAAAAGAAGTGAAGGTGTTCCCATTGATCTATGAATCTTCCTATGCTATCGGTGACAACTGTAACTGAGCTGTCGGGGACATTACTCTTTCCCACACTCTAAATCCTAACAATTAATAAAGCAACCTTCTCATTTTTCACTTTTCTCTTTAACCTAAACCCTTAGCGTTAACATTAGTCAAGGCACATTTGTTTTTCTTCATCATTTTATAATTAATAATGTAATTCACCAATCAATCACTATCTACTACTTCCTTTCCATTAACTCATATATCATTGTTGGGTCCTCTCATATCATAGTAATCGATCCATCACAAAAACCAGACACAAACACATCAACAACAACATCATCAACGACATCAACGTTGTTTTATTAGATTCGTTAGGATGCATCATGCGAAGACAGACTCCGAGGTGACAAGCCTCGACGCGTCCTCCACCACCAGGTCTCCACGGCGAGCGGTGTACTACGTTCAGAGCCCTTCCCACGATGGAGAGAAAACAACGACGTCGTTGCATTCGACGCCGGTGCTCAGCCCCATGGGTTCTCCTCCTCATTCTCACTCCTCCTCCAGCCGTTTCTCCGGTTCACGCAAGATCAACAACAACCACCACCGCAACCACAAGCTGCCGTGGAACAAGGACATCGACGTCATCGAAGAGGAGGGCCTTCTCCAAAACGAAGATCGCCACCGCGCTCTCTCCCGCCGCTACTATTTCCTCGCCTTCGTTCTCGGCTTCTTCCTCCTCTTCTCTCTCTTCTCTCTCATCCTCTGGGGCGCCAGCAGACCCATGAAGCCCAATGTCCTCATCAAGGTTCGCTTCCTTCGCAATTCTTCATCTTTTTTCTCCCTCCCAAATGGGTTTTCCTCGCTTCTCGATTTCACCTTCTGGGTTTCAATACAGAGCATCAAATTCGACCATCTCAGAGTTCAAGCGGGCTCCGATTCCACCGGCGTCGCCACCGACATGATCACCTTGAATTCCACCGTCAGATTCACTTATCGCAACACCGGAACATTCTTCGGGGTCCATGTCACATCCACTCCTCTGGATCTGTCCTTTTCAGAAATTGTGATTGCCACAGGAAATGTAAGATTCATTCCTTTATCTTTATTATGCACATTAATTGATCTGTGAAGAAATGAATGAATTTGATTTGAATTGGTTATGTTATGCAGTTGAAGAAGTTTTATCAGTCAAGAAAGAGTCAGAGAGTAGTGAGTGTTGCAGTGATGGGGAACAAGATCCCTCTGTATGGAAGTGGTGCAAGCTTGAGCAGCACAACGGGTGTGCCTACGGTGCCTGTGCCATTGAGATTGAGCTTTGTGATTCGATCCAGAGCATACGTTCTTGGGAGATTGGTGAAGCCGAAGTACTACAAGAGTGTTGAATGTTCCATCAATTTGGATCCCAAGAAGATCAATGTTTCACTTTCGCTCAAGCATTCTTGCACCTATGATTGATTGATTCAGTGAGAATTCAGGAAAGAAGAAGAAGCAGCACATGGCAGAGAGTATACAAAATTAAAATAAAAATAATTTATTAGTACTTGTTTATGATTCGTTCGTTTTTTTTTGGTGAGGAAACTAATGTGGATACAGCTCACAGGGCAGCATGAGAATGACGTGTTCTTTTGGACTCTTTTTGGCTGCACAATACGGAAGATAATTTTGAATTCTTTTTTTTTTCAAATAATTTTGTCCCATCATGTAAAAGGTTGTGTACTGAATAATGTTGTAGTTTCATTTTTTTCAGGTAATTATAGCGTAATTATAGCCGCCGAGAAATTTGACCCTTTTTTAACTCATAATTGGTCTGAGATCTATTAGCTAAGCTCCATAAGCGCCACCTCATCATTTATTAAACTGGTACATAAAATGATTGATTCAATAAAAACATTATAAAATATTGTATAAAAGTAATCTTACAAAGCAAATGTTTGGATTTTATTACATATAAGATTGCACTAAAAAATATACTGTGTACGTTACATTACTTACACGTGTTAAGTATTTTTAATTTGTGCTAATCAGAAGTTGTAATAGATCTACTAGAACTTAGCAATAGCAGTAATTGATAAATTTATTTGTAATGATAATATAAGAGTCTTTGCAACCTAACTTTACGAACTGTCTTATTAGTTTCAAAATTAATTTTAAAACGATAGAAATATTGTTTTTGATTTTGTTTTTCAAATTGTAACATGTGAAATTAAAATCTTTGAAAGACATGAAATGGAATGTAAATTAAGAGATAATGGGTAAAATCCACTATTTGGGTCTTTAATGAGAAGCTAATGAATATTTGCATTTTAACGATAAATATGTAGCTTTTAGTTTAGGGGCACTTGAATATTATCGAGGGAAAATAAATTTATTCAATAAATAAATTATGAAAAATATTAAAGAATTATTTTTCCACAATAAATCTAATAAAAATAAAATTTTCTTTTAATAGTATATTCAATAAAAATGCATAAAACTTATAAAGGTACCCAAAACCAAATAAAATAAGAGTAGAGATAGACGCTAGTGAATAAATTAGTTAGTATCTTGTGACGTCCTTTTTTCGATATCAACTATCAATTATTAAACAAATTGTAAACTAAATTAATATAACATCTTCCAAGTGTCAGGATTTAATCACTTAAATCTTTCAATTATTAAACATGTTTTTCTCCCAACTTTATATGCTATATCATTAATACTTTTTACATGTTTATTAACCCTATTAAGTGACATTATTTAAATAGGCCCATTTAATAAAGTAATTTATTATAACCTATATAAAAGGTAATTTTTTTTCTATTAAAAGTAAAGTTAATCATTAATAATAACTAAATTTCAATTAAGAATTACATATCAAAATTTTCTAATAAATTTAATCTTTATCATTCACGAGATGTATTGATACTTCAATTTATGTTACATGTCCATGTTTAACATATATCCATATCTTACACGTATATGTGTATGATATTTTAAAATATTTACCAATATTTTTCAATAAAGTATGTAATTCATTCAGTAATAATATTACAATAATTTATAATATTATATTTTAAAGACGTTTAATAAGTATGATTTTAGTTTTGGATTCACATAATAACAATTGCATATTTATCGTATTTTTTAAGAAAATTTGTACATTTTTTTTATGCATATGTCATGTATCATATATTATTATTTTTTAGAATAAACATATTATCATATCCATACATACATCATATATAGATATATTTGATATTAATGTTTAATCATAATCATTTCAAATAACATCATTTAATTTAATTCTTATTATTTTTTTATTAATTAATAACTTTAAATATGACTTTTATTTATTAATAGATTAATTATTACATATTAAATAAATTAATTACTACTTATATATATTTAATAAAACAAAACAAAAAAATAATTTAAAATTTCTTTCAAATGTCAAAAAATTTATTAATTGAGTAAATACATTTAAGTTTTATCTAAAAGTATTAATTATTACTCATAAATATACGTAATATTAATTTTTAATATTAATCATAATTTTAAATAAAATAATAATAATACTTAACAAAACCACTTTAAATAAAATCATTTAATATTAATTATTATTAATCTTTTTATTAATTATTAAACTCATATATGGTTCTTATTAATTATATAAAATAGATTAATTATTAATTCTGTTAAATAGATTAGTTATTAGTGATATAAATAGAATGGATATTGATAATATTTAGTAGATAAAATTAAATAATTAAAAAACTATTTTAAATATTTAAATACGTAAAAACCGGGCCCGAGGAGTTAAAATCAATAAAAAATAAAACAAATTATGATAATCATGATGTGAAAAAAATAATTGACCGTGAAAAGTAAAAGAGTTTATTGGAATAATTTTTTGTGGTCTATCATTAGATTAAATGTTCATTGCTCACGCAATTTCTACATTCTGTCATCCATATTTCAATAGCATGTTCGAAATTTTTATTTAAATAATATTTTAAAAAATAGTTTATTAATATATTTTCAATCTCTCTATTTCTCTCCCTATATGCAATATCAACCAATAGTTTTCCTATTAACAAATTACTCTTTGTATTTTATTGAGTGAGTCATTCACTTTAGAAAATTCTTATCCAAATAAAATAGTAGTACCGCACTAGTTTAAAAAGAAGAGAAATTTTGTTTACTAACAACTCAATAATTTATACCAATCATTACACTGTACCATTGTGTCCATTAGATCATGCATAGGGACCAAATTAATTTATTCCCTATGTCATTCACCACAAAAAAAAATATATTTCCAATTTCATTCATCTATACTATTTAATTCAACAATAAGGTCAATGATGTGTTAGTTATATTATATTTGTGTAATTACCTAATTTTTTATTTATATTTCATTCGGTAGTTTTATTAATAAAAATATATTTAACTAATTTTTATAAAGACCCTTCTTTTACAACTCAAAGCTGTTGATCAGTATTCTTGAATTATATGTTAATTGTCCTTGAGAAACAAGTAAACATATATTGAATAGGTGTGTCGGATTGTATTAAACAAATTATTTTCATTAAAAAATTAAAAAGTTATCCAATTAATTATACATAGATAATTAACATTTTATTTATTTTACAAGATTTTTCTTTATAATTATATTAATAAAATATAATTAAATATTTTAATTCAATTTAATTTTTAATTTTAGAACCATATGATTTCTAACAAAAAAATATATCAAATATGATAAATAATTTAAATTTTTTCATAAAACTGCATTTAAAATATCAAATAAACATCAGTTATTTAAAATAACTAAATTCACGTAATTAAAAAGATTAAATTAGATAAAATTTTGAAAGAAAAATTAATTTTAATTTTTAATAAAATTAAATAAATAAAATCATATTTGAAAAAATAAAATATCGGCCTATATAACTTTGCAACTTTTAACCATTTTTCTGTATTGAGTGGATGCACATATCAACTTGTGAAGCGTGAACAGGTGTCAGTGGACACAGGTGAGTGACGACAACAGCATCATGATTCATGCGGCCATACATACATACATACTTTCTATCACCATTGATCTGATATGTTAGATTCAGATCCATCCGTGGCCACTGAGCGAAAGACTGTTACTTTTTACTTTCATCCTTTTTGTTTGGTGAGAATAAATGAGTTTTGTAATGAGATGATTATGTGTGCTTTCATCCTTTAAATTTCGGTTTAAGACCAGACAAGTCAGATATACTTATGAATCATTCATTATCGAAAGCCTTTTAAGTTCGAAATTCCTCGTACCAGAGCAAGTGTTGTCGGCGGCATGGAGAAGGAGCAGCTTGATTTTGTTCTGGTGCCGTTGGGTCTGCTGGTGTTCCTCATGTACCATATCTGGCTTGTCTATTCCATCGTGCACAACCCTCTTCGAACTGTTATTGGCCTTAATGCAGAGTCTCGTCATCAATGGGTTCTCGCCATCATGAGTGTGAGTTCTTCTTTACATCATCACTTTTTTTTCTCTCTCTTTCGATTCATGAAAAGTTTATGCTTTGAATATGTGCTTGCTTACAAAATTTTGATTACAAAAGGATCACCACATAACAATACAGGTGGGTCATTGATAGTTTTTGGAAAAGTTGTTTCTTTTGGATAAAATCAGTGTTTCATGATGTTTGAATTAGTGTACTCATTTGTGTTAGGCTTTTGTTGTTTGATATGAAATTTGCAATCGCACTTGAAGTTCACGTTTCCTTGTTATTACTGAGGAATCCATGAATGGTTATTTTATATGATTCTTGTAGACAGAGGTAAAAAAGAAAGAAAAAAACCAGAGATTTTCCCATTTCTCCTTTCTTTCACTGTCTGTTCAATTGTTGGATGAATCACAAAAATGATGGGTTTCTTACATAGGATTTACAGGGGAACTCAACTTCTTGCTGTATGTTTGGGCAATTTTTGACTTTAGTAATGACAGCATGTGGCAAGTTGTGATTCGTTGAATCCTTTTACGACAAATAGTTGAGGCCGGAGTGATAAGGTATTCAGAAAAATAGAGCCACATGCAGTTTTTTGGCCTTTTCACTCCAACCAAGCATGTCCTATGTTTCTTCCCATTTGGTTCTTTTTGTTCTTGTTTTTCTCTCTTGTTAAGGTTACAAAGCTTTCTTCTCTGACTCCACTACCCTTAGTTTGAAATGGTCAAGGCACCAAGTTGTGAAACTGAAAGAGATGGCTGAAAGTTGATAATAATATAATCAATCATCAAAACAATTGGTACCACTTTTTTTATACAACTCTCTTACAAAAAGCCATAATGAGGTCATGCTTACATTTAATAGAGATATATAGCCTAATTTCATGCCACATCCACTGTCTTAGAAGGTATGAAAATAAGTCATGGAATTGATCGTGCTGTTATATTTTCAGGAACCGATGAAAAATGGGGTTCTGGCAGTGCAAACTATTCGCAACAATATCATGGCATCTACTCTTCTATCTACAACAGCCATCACACTGAGTTCACTTATTGGCATTTTTGCTAGCAGTGCCTGGAACAGTGACGAGCCTTTCATACCTTATGGTAATACTTCACTCAAACATATTTCTGTCACCATTTGCTTCCTCATTGCATTCTTATGCAATGTGCAGTCCATAAGATACTATTGCCATGTAAGTTTCTTGATCACTGCACCAACACTCAGAGACAAAAGGGAGTACATGGAATACATTGCTGTGACTTTGAATCGTGGGAGCCATGCTTGGTCTATTGGGCTTCGAGCGTTTTACCTCTCATTTGCATTCTTCCTCTGGATCTATGGGCCAATAGCCATGTTTGCATGCTGCTGCTTGACGTCACTGGTTTTGTTCTTCTTGGATACAACAGCTAAAATCACGAGGAATCTTCATAGTAACTCATTCAGAAAAGAAAGGGGAACCCATGATGTAGAGTCTGTTGTGGAACCACATTATCATCCTTTACCTGCTGACAATTTGTATCAAAACTCAGATGTCAATCATGTATGAGCAATTATAAATGTAACAAATTTGTACTTTTCAATTGAGAAGTATGAACATGTTCCAATGCAGAGTAGCACTAGGTAGTCATTTTTGTTTACAGTAAAACAACAATTGAAGAATAGATGTTGATGTCTTTTTTCTACACAGGCAGCTATTAATTACTTAATTGTTATTGTAATGTTATATTTATGATGATTCAAGCATCACCGAGGGCTACGTGTGATCCACACACTACATGGACTTAAATTCAAACACTAAGAACATTTTCTTAAAGAGAAGATTATGTACGTGTATCTATCTATCTATATATATATATATATATATATATATATATATATATATATATATATATATATATATATATATGCTGAAAGTGATGGGCTTAAGGGTAAGTTGTTTGTTGAAAATGCTTTGATTGACACGTATGCAAGATGTAGGGTGGTTATAGAAGAAAGCACTTAATTTTCCTTTGACTGAACTTTAATGGAGGCCATCTAAGAGGCCCTACACATGACAACTATGATGATTCATGCATCATTGAGGGATTATTTAATAGTAGCAATGTAGTTGTCCACAACACAATTATGTTAACACTATTATTACCAACGAAGAGTGATAACAAAAGCAACAAAAGAGGGTTAGTGTGAAACAAAATGGCACGTGGTTTGAGTTAGTGACAACAAGTATAAAGAAAACGACCACATGGAAGAACATGTTATCTTTATCTCAATTTCAGTTCTTTTTTAGTTTCTTCAGCTAAATTTAGTCAAATCAAATCATAATCGGGAAACATGGTGGAAAGCATATACTAATTATACTAACAGTGTCGGTGTCAATTTCTGTTTCCCAATTTTTCTTCAGTCAGAAAGAATGGATTCAATTTTAGTTTTTCTGACTTTACAAGTTAAAAGAGCAATGGGGAAGCTCTTTATCTTTACTTGCCATGGAGGAAAAGAGGAGAAGGTTTTGTGAGTGGAAAAGACAAGGGTAGGTATGAGTGAAAGGAAAGGAGAACCAATTTGAATTCACTAAGATTACAACTTTGGTGTTGGGTGTTGGGTGTTGGTTATGTTGTGAGGTAACATCGGTGATTTGTGAAAGTTAAAGTTTGCAATTTGAAGAGGAAGGATGGAAGTAGATGAACTGGACTACGTGTTGGTGCCTCTGGGTGTGTTGGTTTTGGGAATCTATCACGTTTGGCTTCTCTGCACTATAATTCGGTACCCATCTCACACAGTCATTGGCTTGAATGCTCAGTCTCGTCATCAATGGGTTCTTTCCATCATGGCTGTCAGTACTCTGTTTCTCTCATAAAGACCATTTATCTTCTCTACATAACTATCTGTTTTATGGAAATTTTTACTAGCTTTTGATGCTGAATTAGACTCAAACACAAATATGCAGAGGTTGTTCTTATTCATAAAGATAGTTTATCTTGTAAAATAACATTTTTGACTGTCAATAGAACTTTAGGCTAACTTTTGGAACTGAGTTAGGTCCAAGGCTAAGTGCTAAGATGTTGTTGTCTCTCTTACCGAGGTGTGAAACTGCACGTGTTGTTTCTCAAAAGAATGTTTATGATCTTGTACAATAACAGTTTTGATTATTTGTCTTTAGGAAAGTACCTGTTAGTAGAACTTCAGTTAAATTTTGGAATTGAGTTAGGTCAAAGCCTAAATGCTATGATGTTGTCTCTTACTGAGATGTGGAAATAAATGCACATGTGTTGTTTGTTCTTACTCGTATACTAGATTGTTTATCTTGTACAATATCAGTTCTGAATATTTGTCTTTAGGAAAGTACCTGTTAATAGAATTCTGGGGTATCTACCTTTAGAATAGAGTTGTGTTAAAACCCAAGTACTAATAAGACGTTGTCTTTCACTCTGACATGTGCAATTTTGCATGTGTTGTTCTTATTCACAAAGACAGTGTTTCTGTTAATAGAGTTTTAGTTTAGAACTTTTTGTCATTTACTGTGCAAATCCTTTCTATTCACTGAGACAGTGGTTTCTGAACAAACTACATTTGCATTGTTTTCAGGATCCTTTGAAAAACGGGGTTTTGGGAGTTCAAACAATCCGCAACAATATCATGGCATCTACCCTTCTTGCTACAACAGCAATAACTCTTAGTTCACTTATTGGCGTTTTTGCAAACTATGAATCAGATACAAAACTAGTTTATGGCAACAAAACTTCCCTTAATTCTTCAATCAAACGCCTCTGCATCTCACTGTGTTTCCTTGTTGCGTTTCTGTGTAATGTGCAATCTATCAGATACTATGCACAAGTGAGCTTCTTGATCACCACACACGCACTGAAAAGCCAAAGAGATTTTATAGAATATGCTGCAAGATCCTTAAACCGAGGGAGTTATTCTTGGTCTCTAGGGTTGCGTGCCTTCTACTTTTCATTTCCTCTTGTCCTTTGGATTTATGGGCCAATACCTATGTTTGCTTGTTCCTGTTTCACATCATTTATTTTGTACTTCTTGGACACAACCACTCAAATCACACGAGATCTTCACACCAAGTCATTCAATAAGAAGGAAACTGGGGACACCACAGAAGCAGCATAGTTTCATAATTCTACTGTCCTTCAACTTGATAATCTTTCAGTTCGTGGTAAAGTTCAATAGTTCATGTAATGATACCATTGTTGGTTAATTATTGTACAATAGTATATTGCAGTATTCTTTTCCCTGTTTTGGGAGTTCAAAAATCAAGTAACGGACAGTGCTGGTTTATTAGTATATCTATCAATCTTATGCTTGGTGAATAAAGAACATGAACTTGATTAGTGGCACAAGCATGTAATGGATGGTGCTGGTTTACCCATAATACAGTTATTATTACTCTCTTGAATCATTTCAGAAATGTCCTTTCATTGCATGACCAAACATATATAAATGGATGGCATAGCTTTGAAAAACCAAATCAGATTTGATTGGAGTATATAATTGGTTGTTTACATTAGATTAAGACATGGCATGTCATTTCAGGGCTATGAAACGAAGATAACATGTTCTCCAAGCAATGTGGACTGGCTCAATTGATTGTCAAAATGTGAAAAGAGTGATAATATTTGGAGATGCAGGATAAAAATCATATATATTTCATGTAAATTGTGTTGGGTTGTTCCAGAATCATCAGGGAGATTTAACACTAATTGAGCATAAGTTCAACTCACATATAAGATATTGACGCCACTTTTAACCCAAAATTTTAAAGCAAAGTTAACGAGCCTTGATCCTTATATAATGCTCAATTTTCTCATTTTTATTTAATGTAGGACTTAGACTTACACTTAAATTTCCAACAAGTTAGACTCGGATCTCGTTAGTACATATCTCCCGAATAAATTCTTATCTGGAAGAGACCCATCAATCAATTCATCTATCTGTAGGATGGAACATACATAATAAAATAGTGGCAAAAAATATCTACTACCAATTCTGGTAGTGGGAATTTCAACATATTAGATACCCTTATCAACACTATGGTATGCCAAATCTTTCTTACCATACTAAGACTTATCTGCTTTTGAAAGGTGTTTTTTTTTTTCATTCACTTTTAAAAAATCAACTCTCTTTTTTTCATTCCCAAATGTAAAAGGGTACATCTGAAATTACTTTTTAGGATTAAAGAAGTGTGGGAGTCGATTCGTTTAGCAGGAAACTGCTACTTATTGCGAGTCCACCAAAAGGTTGATGCTTTCACAATGATCAATCAAGTTTTTCACCAATTGAATAACTCCACAATGATTATTATATTTAAAAAAGTGAATAACTTTAAGAATTTAGGTAGAATGTTTCCAACACGTATTTATATTTATATGATAAAATTAGATTATTTGATGTGATATCGGTGAGTAGGTGTTAGAATATTAGAGGAAATTACCGGTGGTGGATGGTTACATGAAAAAAGGATATTCAAAGGTTTGAGAATGTGAAGAAGAGCATCATAGTTATCTCAACATCATATATCAAATAATAGCAACTTGGGTTGGCACCATCCAATACACGTAGAAGATGATAATATGGACCAACCAATCCCTAGCCGAAAGCTTCAAAATTCCACAATAAGATGCATCTTTCTCTGTTTGTTTTGTACTTTTTAAGTGACTTTCTACTCATAGTTTGCACATACAAAACAACGAACCTTGCTTCCCTCTTCTCTCAACTTTAAAAGCGAATTTTCAAAATGATGCTTCACTATGTGAATCTTGTTGCGAATGATCGTTCTTTTACTTTTTCTTTTTCTTAGTGATATTGTTTACTTACAATGAGTAATTATGATAAAAATTATTCATAAAATTAAGAAAATTTTTCTAAATAAAGTCAGATTACTACAAAAAAACGCTTATTATCGACGGTCAGAGTCCGTCGATAATTGCCATAATATGTCGATAATACTATTTTACCGACAAACTTTCGATGGCCAAATATCTGTCGGTAATACTAATATTCTAAAATTTATCAATCATTCGTTGTTGCATCAAAAATTATTAAAAAGTATCAAATAATACAAAATATGGTAGGATCATACTAAATTCATAATAAAAATTACGTTTTACAAAATCCTAAACCCTAACGAAACTAAATTGTGTTAGGTAAAAGAAAACATTATAACTTTTTCAATATATCTAGACAAAAAAATAAATGTTGGTAGGGCTTACCCACTAACTTCACCGGTGCCATGGACACAAGGACTTGAGCATTAATATTTTGAACCTCTTTAACTACCACTCTAATTAAATTGGGTGTCTAGGGTTGAATTCCCTCTTGAATTGTAAAAATGGTCACCAAAATTAATGTGGTTGAGTCATATCAATATCATCATCAACATGCAATCCCACTAATCTAGCTAAAAAAAATCAAATTCTTTATTGTACTCTTCATACGCAAGACTTGTATTTATCAAACATTGGTCAATTTTCTAAATAATTTAATAAATGTTTATCTCATTTGTTTATAAAATACCCTGTATCATTAAAAAATATATATATTCTTTTTGCATGAGAGTGTTTTAGATTTAAATCATATAGTTAATTAACGTTGGTGAGTGATGTATAGCTAGATTTGGAAGAATGTGAAAAGGAATCTTGGTTGATGAACCATTAGAAACTAAATATTCTTTAGACCAAAAACTGCATTCGATTTGACTAAACATGCAAAGCATATTACGACACTAGATTCTAGATCATTACTCGCATGCAACAAAGTAAGACACCACTCCACTTTTTGTTATGGTGTGATTTCATTTCAACAACAATAATAATAATAGACTACAAAGAAGATCATTCAAGATCTAGACCTATACTTTTGTATTTTTAATTATCATTATATTTTATGTTTTGAAGGTTTGTAGGGTTTTTTCTATTTTATTGTGGGATTTTTGAATGATAAAAAAATTATATAAGACAACACCAAACTACGTTTAATAAAAAATGTTAAAACAATATATTTATATATTATTTATTTTACTTATTTTTAATTCATTTTAAGTTTTTAACTTATTTTGAATTTCTAAAACATTTTAATCTTTTCTATATTGATAAAATACTTTAAAAAAAAAAAATCTTAGCCATAATATTTTAAAATTAAAATTATATTTTAATTAATTGTGCTCTATTATTTGGAAACTTAATTTTATATTTTAACTTATAACCTTTTACATAAATTAAAAATATTCATGCAATAAATTAAATAGTTTTTCGAGAATTTTGTCATTGGAAAATATTAGTTGAAATGTATTATACCCAAATAGAAAGACTAATTCCTCGACAAACATTGTACATACATACATATATATATATATATATATATATATATATATATATATATATATATATATACCAATTAATCTATGTTTATTTCTTGAGAAAAATATTAATATTTAATGTCTTAATTTTTTTCTGTTAAAAACTGACTTTATCGTTACCAACCAAATTGATATCAACATAAAAAATAATAAAATTTAAGTTTAATTTAACTTTATAAAGTTAAATTTATAAGATGAAATTTGTAGTTATTTTTATTCTATATCTATATCTAGATATAATTTCAACCGGAAGGGTATAACCTTATTTTTTACTTTTTTTTTATTAGGCACAGAAAATTACAGAGAAGATGTTATTATCATATTTAGTTCACTATAATATATATATATATATATATATATATATATATATATATATATATATATATAAAATTAATTAATTAATTTTTTATTCTACATTAATAAATATTAATGCGTGTGATTGAACTTTGAATTTAAATGTGATAAAAAAATTATTTAAACTCCTATTAAAAGCCTATAAATCTATTTTTATTTGTGATATTATAAAAAAAGATGATATTATATACCTTTTAGAATTATTTTACATAATTCCAATCATTAAAAGAATTTTATTAAAACCCATTTGATTTCTTGAACTATTATTAAATCTCAGTATATGTTGACAGTAGCTTTCGATTCCAAAAATACTGGTTTATGTGCATGACAGCAATCACAGTGGAGAGAGTAGGAGGAAAAAACTGGTGAAAACTATATTTGCACGTAACTTGCTATATAGAATGAATGAAGAAGAAGAAAATTAATCTCATAAATTAGTGGTTTTATATTTATTTGATGATATGAAAGTGGGGTTTAAATAGTAATGGGCATGTAAGTCACATCGGAATGAGTGTGCATCTACAAATCTGGAAAGGGTCTTTGTCATCTCAAAATAACAAATTTTCTTCCCAATGAGCAATATCTTTAAAGCAGTGTAGGTCTACAAAATTGGACAATATTTTCATTAATTTCATGTTTCTTGCATTGCAGCCAAGACAAGTCATATTTCACTCTTTCTTCTTCACATCGTTTACCATTTATGCCTTCTATGTTCCATTGCAATACCACTATACATCATTTTTTCTACCACCTTCGAAATTTAGTATCTATGTGCCCTACAATATTATGTCATGGGACCCCACATATTTTCTTCCAATTGCATGTGCTCCTTCTTCCATAAACCAACTTCTGCTACATTCTTCATGTTCAAAGCAAACCAGATGAAGCACAAAATTCAGATCTACTATGCCCAAATCAAATGTTTATACACAGTACCACAGTGAAGGAAATTTGCAGCAAGAAGAACAAAAGGGTGTACAAAATCACCAGAAAAGCTAAATCCTTTATCAGTTTCTGTTTCTCATTCTTACTCTCTCATGCCATCAACAAACAGTTGTGTCCAACACGCGTCTAACTGCAAAACACAAATTAAGGTTGATTAATATACTGTTGGCCTCAATTATGTAATTTCGTTTCATCATTTTATGATACTGCAAAAAATTTAGGATATATAAGAGTCTGAGACACTCCATTGATGCGGCCAAATCTCAGAGTCATGAACTGTTTTTTAAAGCCTTGTGTTGTGTAATTTTAACAGCTGCAATCAGAAGAGAAAAGGGGCTAGTTAGATTCCAGGGAGAACATATCAAATTATATATGAACTTGCTCATTCAATTATTTCATGAATTTCTGTATCAGTTGCAGTAGAGATAAACGAGGGGGAATGAGAAATGGAGGCCGAAGGTGATGACAGAAGTATAGAGAGCACAAAGGAGTGAAATGCACAATTCATCATCATTTTCTGCTCTCTCTCTCTCTATATATATATATATAGTAACATGCATATCATCATCAGTGCTCTCTATCTTCTGTCAACAACCTTAGAAAACTAGTGCCTCCATCTCAGATTTTCCCCATAACTCTTGTACCTGACCCTGAAAGCAAAAGAGAAGAGAGTAAGAAAGGGATAATGAAAGAGAGAAGAAGAGAATCGTGTTTGGGAGTTTGAGATGTTAGATTTGTGTGGATCCAGTAGCAGGTATTTATAGGAAAAATTGTAAAAGAACGGGTAAAAGGGCCTAAAAATATTCCAGTGGATTAGCAAGGTATAGAGCTAGTGGTACCAAATTTTAATGTCCATTTTTCTAACCGCTTCTCACGAGAGATAATTAAAAACATCCTCAAAAGGACACACACACCTTATGTAACATCCTAACAACCATTCACGTACGTACTTGTTTGCTGTAAAACCATGCATGGTAGCTAATATAATAATACACAACTCTCTACTTATTTGTTAGTGGTGTGATATTTGAGACAGCAACGGTGTGAATTAATTGAAATTTAAGTGACAGTGCAGCTAGCATGCACTAAGTAGAAGATCCCTCATGCAACAGTGAGTGATATGGTATTGATTTGCACCCATGTGCAGTGGGATTTGAGTAAATCGTGTGAGATCATCACATTATTTCCAAATGTTAATAGTCCTGTGATGCTACTACACATAGTTGTTGTGATTCTCATCTATCTTCTTCCATCACTTACTGTCAGTGGTATGTGGGGTCCATCTCCACTGAATAGTAGGGACCTTGTAAAATTGCAATGTACTGAGACAAATTCATGTTAAAATCTGTTTTCTGTTTCTGGAATTGGAAAGCTGAAAGCTAGCACTTGTGATATGTGAGGATTACTTTACCATATTTAGAGGGATACGTATAAAATCACACTAATAACAAACATGCTGCTAACTGCACTTCATCGTTGCATGGTTGGGAAGTCACCATCAATGCACAGGTAAGCGCGGATTCATAAATCACTGTACCACTGCAAACTCACCACACTCTTTTTCTCTTCAATTTTCTCTTTTCAATTTATTTTAGTTAACTTTCTCTTTGATGCCTCACATTTCTCAAAGATGTCAAACATACGGAGATTTCATAGTATTGGAAGTCCCACGTCGATTAGAGATAAGACCAATTCACAATATATAAGATATAAGTAGATGCAATTTTCGTCTTACAAACCGATTTTTTGGGATTAAGTTAGATTTTAAAGTCTATTTCTAACCCACAGTGTATAAATGTACAAATCTAATTTTACAAATTGGTTTGATAGGATTGAGTCATACTTATGTTAAAACCTATTCTCATGAGATAAAAATCACGATGCTCTTAAGGATAAGACGTATATAATTTTGCTTCGGCAATATTTTGAATGCAAGCTATAATGAGGAAAGGTAAAGTTTTTAACACTGTTCTTAGCTAATTTATAAAGGTCTAAATCAAAGTCACCCTTTAATTGAACGATGACGAAGTGCGAATGCAGAAGTGCACGATGACAAATGAAGAAAGGGATTTGATATCTTTTTTGTGCAAAACTTGCATGTCCACCCAAATTGTTGCTGTAATACTTTCGGCCACATCATAATTTACTATATAAACTCATCTTTTTAAATGATTAATGTATATCTTTATTATGGAAGATTGACTTTTGATATAATTATTGAATCTTTAAAGTGAAATTCAAGAAGGAATAAAACCCGTACAAGTACAAGAAATTAACGTCAAAATCTTAACAAAATAAATTCATAAATTTATAATAGATCTATGTATATATTTTTTTATTTTTCTTATATTCACTCAATATTATGTTACATTTGAATTCCTATATCTCTCTTCCTAGAGTGGTGGAAATAATGAGATTTATGGATGTTAAAAGCATCATTAATTTCTTTATTTCTTTAATAAATACTTTTTTTTTAAAATATATACATCCTAAAAAGTGAACTCTTAATTCATAAACAAAATCATCTATTAATTATTGGAAAGTGTAGCTTTAACTTTTAGAACTCTATTCTATACAAACAAAATGCATCATGGTTCTGGATGGGTGGCATCAAGTAAAGGATAAGTTGTATAAGCAATTGTCTTTAAGTATTTTTGACATTCAAATAAATAAGAGTCTATTGTTTTAAAATTATTTTATAAATTAATTGTATAATTATTTTATTTGTTAAACAAGTTCTGTAAAAACATGTCTTGCCATGATTTGGGCTACTCCATCAAGTATAGTTTGATTGATTTCTCTAACCTATGTTTTAAGTTTAATTAGCAGAAGAAAAAAGTATATATAACACTACTAAAATAAACTCATCTTATTGTATGAACATTTTTTTTATCTCTTTTTAGAAATTAATTATTTTAGTTAAATACACTTTTTAAATAATTACTAGAAAATTGTGCAAACTTAAATTACGCATATAAATTCTTATTCTGTTATATACTGTTTATCGATTTGGCATCATGTCATCCACTGAACTCTAGTTATCGAATTGTAAGAGATATATGCAGAAAAAGTCAATAGGAAACAAACTTCAATTTTGGGTCCCCTTTGATTGCAATCACAAGACAACAAGTCAAATCAAAATAGTTATATCTGCACAGAAATCAGGTTTGTGTCGAAATTATCATGAACATGTTTTCAGAGAATAGAGAAATAAGAATCATGAGATAGAGTTTATTACGGGGTTCAATTTTAAAAAGTAGAAAAAAAAATTAAAAGAAAATCATATCACAACTATAATGTTTATTTTTATAAATCAGCAAGTATAAAGGAACTCTATCTCATTTACTTCATTAACAAAAGAAAACAACTTTTGCTATGTATGATATTTTAGATTTTTGTATGTTATACGATTTGGATAAGATAAGATGTAATTGAGAAAAAGGCAAATTTCTATAAGTTAAAATATCAGGCATAAATTTACTTATAACACATATTTAAAGGTAAATTTTATCATTTATCATATGTATTTTTATTATTTTAGTATTTTTTACTTTTTTTTGTATTTTAGAGATTTATTTGAAATATTTATACTACTTAAAAAAGTTTTACAACTTTTTATGATGTTTTTTTGTATTATATAGATTTTCCATCCTTTCACATCTTAGATTTTTCAGACATTTTTGTACACAACTTTTTATTTTTAATGTAATCTATAAATTTAATTCAATCCCAAAAAAATTGACATGTAAAATAAAGTGTATATTTATTTATATATTATAAAATTACCTTATTCATAACAAATATCAAACTTCCAACACAGGAAATTGTTAATCATCAATGACTTAGATATGTGTTCATAATTACCGATATATTAGAAAAAAAATGTTTTATTGTTAACAATAATATAAAGTTAAAGTTTTATATTAAGTTGAAATGACACATATTTCTGCTTATAACTCACAAATTCATAAATTTAATCTCATGAAATTTTAAATTAAAAATTGTGTCAACAGTGTATTGAATTTATGTCAACTTTATATAATTTATTCATAATGAACCCTCAAATGTTTTATACAGGACCATTTTTAATCAGATTAAGTTTGAGTATAAGTAATGATTTGTAGAAATTTTAAACCGGATAAGGGTCAACAATTTTTTTATTAGATATGAAATACCCTTAGTTGCAACACAAAAAAAAAAATGCATGAATAGAATAAGTTTTGGAAACTTTTTTTGTGCATTACAAAAATCAATATACTTGCTTATCTAAACTTATCCAAGAATGATGATTAGATAGGGATAAAAGGTATTGAACATGCGTAGAATATTATTATTGGCTACGATAAATACGAGAGTGGACGGTCAGGATTTCAGTTCCTATAACAAATTTCTTTGTCGAGTTCATTGTAAATTTAAAGTGAACACTTTGGCTTCCAAACTTTAAAAAAATTCATTTTTCAAAATGTTTTAAGAAATTATTCCTTTTAAAAAAAAGTTAAACTTTCGAAATATACCCAACACACGATTACAAATATTTTCCAAGTTCTAAATTTTACAAGAATTTATACTTTTGAGTTTTATGAATAATTTTCTCTAATTCGCTTAATATTTTTCATGTTTTTGTGAATGAGAAGAAATAGAGTAGAAAAACACAAATTTTTTATAACTTGAATTTACATTTTTTCCATTTTCTCATTGATTTTATTTAAATGATGTTGTAAAACAAATAATCCAAATTTAATTGTTATAGTATTATTTTCCAAGAAAGTATATTTGTTTAATACATATAATAATTTGAAGGTATAGTTGTGCGGTTGTGGAGTGTGAAAAAGACGTAAGTGCATGGAAATGAGTCAAGAATGACGGCATCTTGTCCCCAAAGCATGGAAAAGAGAGAACATCCCTCAACGACACACATTTCTTATCTAAATACCTTTTGTCTTTCTTCCATTTCTTTATATTTAAAAATTAAATATGTTAGTGTTCTATGAATTTTAGAATTAGTCTATTTCAAAATTTTAAATCAATTTAGTTTTTTATTTTCAAAAATACATAAACAACTCAAATACAATCTCGAAATGCGTACGAAAACATCAAATAAACCTAACAAAATGTGATTAAAAAGACTAAATTCACATATTTCAAAAGATAAATTACTAAATTGGTCCAAAGTTTCAAAATAGACTAATTCCAATATTCACTAAAAGTTAAGGGATCAAAAACATACTTAATCCTTTAAAAAACTTTTATTACATTGAATAAAAGTTTTTTATTTTATAAATTAAATATATTTTTTTGCAAAAAATTATATTTAATTTCTAAATAAAATAATAAAATATTAGTTCTTTTTTATTTTATAAAAGTCGACATAAAACACATTTTTTTCCAAGAAATATGTTATATTTTAATTTACTACGAACATTTGTCCGTTGAAACACTCCATATATATTATTTGTCGTGAATGATGTTTCACATTAACTTTCATGATATACAGAGTTTAAATACTTTATGAGTTAATTTAGCATCGAAGCATAGTTTTTTACAAAATGATGTTTTCGGTCTTTACATTATATTGTTATGAAAAATTGTATAACTTTATAAATTAATTTAAAAGTATTTAGTTTCCTTGTTTTATGAAAATTAATATAAATTATAATGTCCCAACAATTGAGATGTGAATGGTATATTTTAGTTCACTATAAAATTCTATTTACCACATGATAACCCTAGATCATTTGTTATTACAAACGAAACATAATTTTTATAAGGAGTAAGTATGTTTTTTTATTATGTGAAAATTGAAATTAGTCTAATTTAGTTTCTTATATTAAAAATGCATGAATTTAATTGTTTTAATCGAATTTTGTTAAGTTTATTTGATATTTCAAACGTGTTTTATGATAGCATTTGAGTTATTTATATCGTTTGACACATTTTTACACTTCAATATTAACTGAAATGTTATCATAAAATACATTTGAAACGTCGAATAAACTTAACAAAATATGGCTAAAAAGACTAAATTCATGCATTTTTAAAATTAGAAGATTAAATTGATCTAAAATTTAAAAAAAAGTCTAATTCCAATTTTTTTACTGAAAATTAAAAATTTAAAAACATATTTAACCTTTTTTTATAATAATTTTAAGATGAAAAATATATTTAATTTTTATTTGATTTTATACAAATTGCGAGACTTGGAATAATAATAATAATAAATGTGTGGGGAAAGAAGAAGTAGAAAGGAATTTAGTGGTGATTAAAAGAAGAGGGGGAAAGGTAGGTTTATGTTGAACAGCTGTCAAAACCCCATAGCTTGTTTCCTGATTTGGGCTGAGAAGGCCCACCTGAGAGTGAGTAACAGCATAGAATGTTGACACGTGTTGTGTGGCATTGTAACCTTTTTGATTTTCCCTTTTTGGGTTGGAGAATTATGGTTGGTAATGGTATCTTTGAAAAAGAATAATTGAAAAGGGGAAGTAGCGTTGAGAGCACGAAATGAAAGTAAGTAGAACAGATAACAGAACATATGCATATGCAGTGGAAGAAGGTGGGAAGTGAATAAGTATAAATTTTATTGTAAGTATAGTAGAACAGAGAGATAAGGGAATTGATGCCAAATCATCATCTTTCATTGCATTCAATGCCAGGTAGAATATGGTTCCATTTTCAGCAAGAAAGAGATATGCTTTTTGCTTTCTGCTTTCACTTCTTTGCATAAACTTTGACTGCATCACTCCTTCCTAAAACTCACATCTCCTTCTCTTTTTACTTCCACTGCAATAAGGTCAATTTACGCTTCTTTTGTAAAACATGAATCTTTTGAATCCATAGTTGTAAAATAGTTCCACTTGAATTTTTTTCTTTTGTAAAATAGGATAGAGTGATCTATTTTTTTTTCTTTTTTTTGTTTGAAAAAGTAAAATTGTTAGGACTCGACTCTTACCGATTTTTATATATAAGAAAACTGAACTTATCAGGATTTATGACAACTTCAATTCTGTATTTTTTCTTTTAAATACAAAAATTGATAAGAGTCATGATGATTTTTTTTTAAAAAATAAAGAGGAAATCAATCTCACACATGATAATTTCAGTCTAAATATTGTCATAAATCCTCACGACTTCACTTTAATTTTTAAATAAATTTTTTTAATTAATTCTATTTTACAGTTACAAGTTCAAAACAATCATATTTTTTGAAAAACACCTCAATTTACATAGTATAAAAGAAAAGTATAAATTTTACTTTAGAAAGAGACTATTTGCTTTCCAAATTATTATTAAAAAAAATAGTTAAATATAATTTTAATTTCTTATTTTTGATATATTTTAGTTAACAAATTTTATAAATAAATGAATATAATTCATTTAAATTCATAATATTATTATTTTTATTTATTAGAAGGTATTCTAAAATAACATTTAAGTTAAAAATTTTCAAAACGATATAAATAATTTAATTATGATTTTGAAACTTTTTTAAAAATTAAAAAAATAAAATAAACCACTTATATTAAAAGAAATATATTTATTATTTTTAAAGTATAAATATCAAACTTTATCAAAAACACAGCAAATTAGACATCAATTATACATCTTAATATGTTATAAAAACATATCTTTCGAAAATTTGTGACCCTTCGATCACCACTAACATGCTTTTTGAAAATGGTAGGATTGTATACTTCCGCTGAAACAGGGAACAAACTCACAGTCTATTATGCAAGCCACACACGGTATATTGTTGTGTGTCGTAATGTAAAATAATGGTCATGCTTAAGTTAAATAAAAGTTTAATTATTAGTATTATTGTCATCACTTTTAAAAAATTAAATGATATATAATTTAATTATGAAATTATGAAATTATTAAAATATAATTAATAATTGAAATTTTGAAAACTAAAAAAGTATTTTAAATAGTATATATGTGACCATTCTAAATCTTTGTGACGGCTTTTAATGGTTTAGAATATATATCAAAAACTTGTAAATAATCGTGTAGTGCATGATCTTCAAAATAATCATTTAGTAAACTTTATCTAAAAATTGGTTTTTCCTAATCTATCATTAGACCAAAAAGTTTAAATGTTGTTAGAAATGTATTCAAAATCTTAACATTATATCCTGACAAAAATACAACTCAAAATATTACTCTATAAAATGGTAGTCGATGCCGAGTTTGATGAGCTTGTAGAACGAAGTATAACCACCATGAACAAAGTTGTGTATTTTTGCAGAGAAACTAGAGTCTTGGATCTGTTTTCAGAAAATAACAACTTCAAAGTATTGTTTTGTAAGAACCACGTAACAAATATGTGTTTGTTCCACCAAACATAAGCAAAATAATTAAGAAATGCAAACAGTTTGCTAGTTGTAGTGCTACTCCAATTTGATGGACAATCCTTAGGTTAAGGTTGAAAACTATGTTTTCTTTCTAACAAATTGGAAACTTAATGTTGGAAGTTACACAATATCGATTAAAGATAAAGTTAATTCACAATATATAAATGGGTGCAATCTTCACTTTACAAATTGGTTTTGTGGGTTGAGTTAGTCTTAAAAACTCACTTCTAACACGGTATCAGAGCCAAGTTAGAACTTATCCTAGCGAACTTTCTTGAACATTTTGTTCCATCCGATATTGGACCGTTAACGGATCATCTACTAATATCTTGTTCTACGCACGAGATAAATATATTTCAGCATGAGAGGTGTGTTGGAAACCCCACAACATTGACTAGAGATAAGATCAATTCATAAATATAAGTAGGTGCAATCCTCACCTTACAAGCCAGTTTTGTGGGATTAAGTTGGACATAAAAACTCACTTCTAACTTCTAACTTGACATTCCCCATGCAAGACCAGGAAGCAAAAGGACAAGCATGAAGTATTTTTCATATTGGGTTAGGTACCAAATGAAAAAATGGGTTAGGTTGCCAAGAACATTATCTTTGCTTTTCAACCATAAGGATAGTTGAACTTAAAAACGGAGTAGCCATTTAATCTCAGCACAAGAAGGAGCAAAATGTCAGCACGAATCATATTCTGCGTTGCGATTTCCCTAGCAACGTTAGCAGTTATTGTTTTGGCCGTGCTATCACCTGTGACGTCCCACAACAAGACCCATCATGCAAGATCATGGTTGGATCTATCATTCTACATCCAACAGCCTCAGATATCATCAACCTTAAACACTCACCTCGTACCTAGGGAAGATGGTGGGGCTTTGATCTTTCCGCGTGTGCTGACAGAGGGACCAGAGAAGAGTTCACGTGTGGTTGGAAGAGCACAGGGGTTTGTGATTCTCGGCGACATGTTTCAGCGATCGTTATTCGATGTGATGTATCTGAGCTTTGACACCCCACATCATAAGGGGAGCCTCAGCGTGCAGGCTCATGAAGACAAACAACGGTTCAAGGTCATCGGAGGAACCGGTTCTTTTGCTTTTGCTCGTGGTGTTGCGGTTTTTACCAGAACCGATGAAGCTGCTGCCACTTACCATCTCAAACTTCAGCTTCAATTCCCAAACCGTTCCCCCAACTCATTACCAACATGATCATGATGCACGCACGCACGCTTGCTTTCATTCTGCTCATTCCTTTTTCTTCCAACAAACTTAAACTATCAAACCCATCGTTACTTTCTCCCCTTTCTTAATTTTAATTGCAAACCTTGTGCTTAACTTTCTTATCTTAGGTTGTGAAGGATTGTGAAAGCATTTATGAAATTGAAATCACGATAAATATCTAAAACAATCACTTATTTATAAATTATAATATTTCCAAAAATCTTTTATTATTTTTTAGTTCAAACGTGAAAAAAACGTTAACGATCTAATTGCTGGACCGAATTTTTGTAACAGAGAGTTGAAATAAAAGTTACTGAATATTTCACTTATAATTCACTTAAAAATAAGATTAAATTATGATACATTAATAAGATATATATATATATATATATATATATATATAGAATTTATATTTCTTTAATTCCCATTCTCGATGCAGCCGGTGCAACCGCTAGCGGGACCACGAGCAAACTTTGGAGGTGGTGGTGGAACTGGTAGGGGTCCAAGCTTCCTCTTAATCTCAAACTCTGTTCACAACAACAACAAAGAAGAAAAAGTTTTAGTGATTTAGGAGTACGTAGTTTTTGTATTAATCATCATGTTGGATTTTAAGGTTTTCACTTTCATCAAAACACAACACTAAAGAGGAATGAAGACAAACCTGCGATAACTTGAGTGGAGGAAAAGGATGCTATTAGAGCAAGAAGAATGAGAATGTAGTAGAAGACGGAATGCATACCCATCTTTGTCTTTAAAACCCAAATATATAGAAAATGATCCATGCTCACACATATATTTATAACCACAAAAATATGAACATCATCTTTCATCCACCCATTTCAATACGATAGTATTGGATGACTTACAAGAGTAGCGTGTAATTTCTTTTGTTTTGCATTTAAGAACAATTGGACTTATGAGGGAGAGAGAGGGAGACTTGGTATAACTGGGAGATTTCGATTTTATTGCTCATAAAGACTTTATTAGTCACACTTCCAAATAATCAAGTCAATAAATTTGTAAATTTATCTGTTCATACATACGGTTTTCCTTTTCACACCATGCAGTCTACATCATCTTTATTAAGAAAAATAATATTTTAATTACTAAATTTTGATAACTTTATCTCATAACATAAGACGTCATCTTTAAAGTGGTTTTTGAATATTAAAAATGAAAAAATGAAAAAATAAAAACCACTTAGAAGATGTCACCTAAAGTTGTAAAAAAAAGTTGTCAAAATTTAGTAGTCAAAAAATATTTTTCCTTTATTAAACTTAATATTGGTATCATTGTATCAATACAAGTATTCATAACTAAAAAAGAAAAATAAACAATAGACAATAATATATTTCTAATAAAAAAATAAAAAATGAATTAGAATGAATTGGGAAGGTACTTTTATCTTAATCAAAGTTATACAATTAAATTTTAAATTTTTTTTTTTCGGAGTGAACTTTTAATCTAATTTAATTCTAAAAAATTAGTATATAAGATGATGTTTTCACTCACTTATATGTTGTAAATAAATTTTATTATTATTTAATGTGAGACTTTTAACATATTTCTCACATTAATGCATATATATCTCAAACATATGAATAGACATTAATTGATGATCTGATAGCAGGTCACTCTTGTTAGAATATGCGTTAATCCATGACTCTGTTACTATTTTAAAAAATAGATTTTAAACCTAACTTAACCAAATCGAATTGATCTATTATCAATTAGTTTTATCATTAGTCGACTTCCAAAATTTTAAATGTTCTGATAATTGTGTTAAGGACATGGGTATCAAGAGAAAAAAAGAAACAGTTAAGATAAAAAAATCAAGGAAATGAAGAAATTTAGGGAAATATCAATCACATAACCCCTTCGGTCTTAACATTACAATACATAAGACTGGATTTTACCGATCCGGATCCTAATGAAATTAGACCTAATATCACACATAAAATATAATATATAAACAGACCTAATTTATACTAAATTATTGAGATACATCTTTAGCGTTGATATTCCACAATAAATCTTTGTTGGGTTTGAATTTAACGGAACCACGAGAAAACGCGTGGCTATGTCTGTCACTGCATAATTACCGAAGCCACCGTTTAATAAAAGTAGAGGTGGGAAAACTCGTGTGAAAAATATCAATTCAATCTAATTTATTTTGTCCTCAACTACATATTTTTTAAATCAACTTTCATCATTAAACCTGCAAAAAATTCTCTCCATATACGAATTGGATTAACATAACATTGTTAGTTAAAGGATCACATCTTAAGATAGGTGGGCTTTGAACATAATTCTTTTTGTAGTTTTTCATCAAAAAATATTTCAAAGAGTTGAAGAAAAGAAATATATTAAAGATCTCGGTCGTTTCATTTCGAAAATACTCTATCCAAATCTGACGAAAACAAGTTTATTTATTAAATTAAAAAAATATAAGAATGAATAATATTATTTTATTAATAACCTGTTATTAATAATTGTTTAGTTTTTTTTCATCCAATGAGATTCAAGTGTGCTACAATGGTTCATGGTTGCAATTCATTTTTACCTCTTTAAATAGAGTCACTTTAATTGAATGAGTAAATTGCTAAATCCACGTTTCAAACAACATAATTTCACATGAAAAAGAAAAAAAAAAACTGGTTATATCAATTGATAATACTGAATTGTAGTTGTATTATAATGCAACCATAGCAATTCCAAAGAACCAAAAAAGTTTGTTTTTTTTTTATCCTAACAAGGATGTCCCCTACA
>Ga0209589_1003693_pt1 | contig 26733 bp, 17 predicted proteins | sample CowpeawhiteBW_FD_187525 | JGI IMG/M metagenome (GOLD analysis project Ga0209589, IMG submission 187525) | Root nodule microbial communities of legume samples collected from California USA - Cow pea white BW (SPAdes) (version 2) | ecosystem: Host-associated > Plants > Roots > Nodule | place: USA...
AAATACCTTAGAGAACTAAGAAAACTTTTCAAATATCAACATATATACTCAATAGTTGAAAAATAACGAAAATTATTTTAATGAAACAAAAGAGTTCTTCAAATTAAACAAAAATTAATAATAATAATAATAAGTAAAGATTTTTTTTTTATATTACCTTAAATTGAGAGTATAAACATTCTCATGTGAAAGGAAAATATATAATACATAAAAATATTAAAAAATAATAGAAATATTCAAATGTGAGGCATAAAAAAATTTTAATTAACATACATCATTTTAACATAATTACATAAAGGTTATAATAAGATAAAAAATATATTGGAGATGCGAATGAGTTTCAAGACAAACAAATAATTAAAAGAAATAAGAAATAGAAAGTATATATATATATATATATATATATATATATATATATATATATATATATATATATATATATATATATATATAGATAGAGAGAGAGATAGTTAATTAATTATAAATATTTTAATAATTTAAACGGAGACGGAGATATGGCGGGGACAAGTATTATGGCGGGGATATGTACATCCTCATACTCATCCCCATACCCAATTGAAAAAGTCGGGGATTTCCCATACCCATACCCATACCCAGTCAATGTGAGGATTCCCCGTCAAAACAGGGACGGGTTCGGACAATATCCACGGGGACGAATTTATTTGCCATCTCTACATTTGGGTGTGTAGGAGGTGTTTGTGTGAGAGTAAATTATATTTTTTACTCTTTTTACTTTTACTTTTACTGAGGGGGCAAAAAGAGAATTTACAAATGTTTTGGGGTACTGGAGAAAGGCTTGAGGGTGCAGGGAGAAGCCCCAAGAATCCGTCTGAAGAACGAGGCTAAATAAAAGGCCGGTCCAAAGTTTTCGAAGTTCTAAATATGATGCCGAGAGCTTTAACATGGCAATTACTATTGTCACCCCATTCTTTTCCCATCATACCTTTTCAAAATTTAATTTATCTTCCAACCTTTAATCCTAAACACTTAGATTTCATTTGGCAAAGACAAAAAGAAAGTAAGAATATAAAAAAAAATTTGACTATTTACAAATATAAAATAGAATAGTAAATAAAAGTAAATGATAAAAATAAAATAAAATAAATTATTGTTATTATTGATATTTTTATTTACTTATTACGATTCTAAAAATTTCGTAAAAAACTGTCACAGTGACTTACATTTATTCTTTCAATTGTTTTAATTAATATTTTTTTTTTCTTAATCAAGTGAACTCTAAACTGACTATAGTTGATTATATTTTACAATTAGAAAAGAATATTTTAAAAGCAGAAATAGAAAAATATAAAAATGTAAAAAAAAGAAATCAGATAAGAATTATATTTATCTTTAATCCTATATTCATAAATAAATAAATTATTTTATAATAAAGACATAGGCTATTTTTACTCTAATTATTTTCATTTTTAAATTGGATCTAATAGTCAACTATTAATTCCTTAATAGATAGTAGTTAAAAGAGTTATTTATAGTGTTGATAATCACACGATAAAGGTATACAAATATTTCTATTATTTTTTCATTTAATAAATAATTTTTAAAAATTTACTTTCGCTGTTAACCGGTGTCGGATCACTACATTTATGTTAATCAGTGTTTTATTTTAAAATTTTAATTCCATGAATAAATAAAAAGTGAGAAAAAGTAAGATTAAATTATTTAATTGTTATTTAAAATTACAATCAACATACACTTTCCTTCTTAGGGAGGAGAGTATTAAACTTTTGTAAAATGTATTTTTTTTTTAAACAATGTGCTAAACTTTATTTTTGACCCATTTGATTTTCTTTTAGGAATATCAATCGCATAAACTTTAACTTTCATATGATTTATCTTTAAATTAAAACATTTTTTAGTAGTCATTTGATCTTTATAGAGAATATCTTTTAATGATTTGACTATATATATACATGAATAATTTTGTCCAGATAAAATAGTTACCTTTAATGATTTGACTGTATAAGAAACGAAGTAGTGTTTAATAATTTTGGGCAAATGAAAATTAAAACTTAATCCAATGAAAAAAAATTATCAGCAAACACGATTCCTTTTTGTTTTAAGATCTGATTAAAACTTAATCAGAATAACTCACTTTATGTAATACTAAAACTGATAATTAAAATTTTTATTTCATAATGATAATATACAACCAAAGCAGTGGGGTTAATTACACACCAACCAAACCACAGAAATGACCAACCACAATTTTCTCTCACTTTTTTTTTCACTCATAAATTCAGATCACAAGAAAGCAAGAAAAGAAGTCACAGCCCTCACTACTCTGGTCACATACACCTGCATCAGACAAAAAGGAGAAAAACAAAATCAGAACAAACCTTAGTCATTATGTTCTGTGCATTGATCAAAGTAACAGAAGAAAACAAGATCAGAAATTTCCTAGTTCATCCTCATGGAGAATGTTGAGAGAACATACACAATATAAGAAAAGGAAAAATTTACCTTAGCTTAACATATATAAATATATATAGGTGATGCAGCAGTGATATCTAATCACTGTCACTGCTGCTGCTGCTGTCATGGCCATGGCCATCTTCATGTTTCTTCTTCTTCTCCTTCTTCTTCTTCTTCTCGCCCTCACCACCTTCACCGTGGAGCTTGTCCTTGATCTTCTCTACGAACCCTTCTTTGTGCTCTTCTCCATGGTGCTCGGGTTTGTGCTCCCCTTTGTATTCACCCTTGTGCTCACCATGATGCTCTCCTTTGTACTCACTGTGTTCACCATGGTGCTCCCCTTTGTGCTCCTCCTCTTTCTTGTGCCCTCCCACATGAAGGGTCTCTCCGATCTTGTGAATGATTCCTGACATTCTTCTTTCTCTTTCGCTTTCGCTTCTTCTTCTTCTTCTTTTGGTTTTGGTTTTGGTATGTTCTTACCCCAAGAGATGAACCCTATTTATAGGAAGAAAGTGGCACTTGGGAAAAGAAAATATGCTATCCATCTGAAATTACTCCAATGACCATCACCGTGTTCATTGCGTGTAATCATTTATAAAAATATTTTCTTTTACAGTCTGATACCTCACACGATCTTTTTTATATACTTGTGACAGCTGTGATGTTATTATGTAATTTCTAAGATCAAATCGAATGTGGTGTTTTAGTTTACCTGGTGATTACTGTGATTTGTAAAATTGAAAATTAATTATGTTTTATTTAAGAATTAATCAGAGGTGTGAAATAAAAGTATGTGAACATGAATTAATCAGACAAGGACGTAGGAAAAAGCTTTGGGCCTAAAAGAAACCAGGTGTCGAGTGGTTAGGGTAGAGACAATTGTGTCGTTAAAATTTGTGCATTTGTAACCTAACTGTAGCTCTTCTAGTGTACCACGGCATCTGTTGAGAGAAACATCATATGCTTTTACGAAATGCAAAGACAGAAAAAATCTTAAAGTTGGATGCGGCAATGTATTATGCAAATCATGACAATGTCTGTCCAAAACTTTGGTTAGGTACATTCTATTATAAGCTATGGACTATATGTTTTGTAAAGTTAATTGACCTTGCATTCTAGATTCTACTTTGAGAACCATTTTTATTTTTCTTTTTCTTTTTTCATTTCAAAAACAAAAGCTAGGAAAAGTTGAAACTCTATGATAGATACTGATTAACCTAACAAAGAGAAAAAAAAAAAAGAGGTATGTATGAGGGCTTAATTTAGTCCAAATTCATAATATGATTCCCTTTTTTTTTTGTCCTCTTGTTTTAAAACAAAGAATACAATGCAACTTTAGTAATTATATGTGATTTTTTTTTCATCTTATTTTTTCTCAATAATTTAGAACATTGTAGCTTTAGTCTAATTATGAATTATACACACACTTATCTTTCTATTTCAATTAATTAAATGTTTGATGCTAATTTAAATAAATAAATAATTTGAGTTTATAAATGAATTGGATCAACTCAAACATTTAAAAATTAAAGATTAAATTAAATATGTTTTTAGTTTATAAACTTAAAATATAAAATTAAATATTTATATCTATTGTTCGATTTTCAAACTTTAAAAATCAGTTCATATAAAATGTCATTTTAGACTAGTTTACACAATTTGATACTAATGTTAAACCCAAACACTTTCTAACACACAAAAAATTAGTGTCAATAAATTTTAATTTCATGTCTTTTTTAAAGAATTCCTAAATCATAAAAGAATCGAGGAGCGTGAGACTAAAATTATTACTTGACCTAAACTAAACTATGGAGGATAAAAGAGTAAAAACAAGTCTATGGTAGATTAGAAAAAAAAAGAAAAGTAATTGTAGTATTTTAAAAATAGTTTAAAGCATGATGGATTAATTAGGGTAGCGTGGAATAAGGGAGAAGGTGACCCACCGACCATTATGGGCCATAAATGAAAGATCCGAAAGAGGATAAGATGGGCCCACTTTCCGTATCTGAAGAAGAGAAAGTAGGAAAGAACGTTATTCCCACTACCCTCTTCTTTTCGTTACCGACTTAAATTTAAAATACAATTTTTTTATAAATAATCGATTTAATTAAAGCGTTAATACCTTATAAATCTAAATACTTTAATAATTTCTTTATAATAGTTGATAGTTATTTCTTTTGTCTGATTCGTTTTGGAGATGACGCATGGATGGTTATAATCCTGCCGACACCGGTTGAACGGGAACCGCCACTGACAGTTTTGTTCAGTTTTTGAGAAATAAATATAAATAATAATAATAAAACTTTTGATATGAGAAAAAGTAAATAGTACCCTGCTGTCGAAACGGTTTCAGATATTTTATTTTACTAGATCTAAATATATTTAAATATTACGTTAGATCTAGCCTCATTAAAATAGTTTGAATGGGTATATATGATTTCTTAAATAATTATTTAAACTAGGTCAATGGGTACTCCACACGATAAAATGGTTGGTTTCTATAATTTGAAAAAATTATTATTTTCTTGTTAATTATTTTACGTTTTCTCAATATTTATATTCTATATGTATTTTATTAAATAATGAATCTGAATAAATGATAATAAATTTTAAATTCAAAAATTAATGTTAAGGTGAGAAGAGTATTTTAAGATATAAATTTGATTTTCAAAGTAAGTAGATTATGAATAAATTTGAGGTGATTTCTATTAGTGGTTTATATAAATGGAAAAGTGAGGAAAAAGTGGAGACACTTTTTGTAATTTTATGAAAATTACAATAAATTACTATATATTATAATAAATAAATTGTAAGCACCATTTTTTTTTGTTTTCAAAGCAAATGAGCTCAGCTTTAGTGGATAAGGGTCCATAATCAATTTATAACTCCCTTTCTAGAGACTAACTCTCAATCACTAACTCTCATTCTGACTTCCAAAACTGAAACATCTCATCATTTATTTTCTCCTTTCAGAAGCTGAGCTAAGGCTTGAGTAAGATCCTCTTTCGAACTAGCTGAACAGTTCGTCCCTCTGTGTAAGTCGAACTTAAAACCCTTATTTGTTTCTTTTCTTTTCGGTTACAGTCCTGGCATGGCACCGTTTGTGATCAAGGAACTGACTGTGTCTTCTATGTTCTTATTTCTAACTCCTTAAGTTGTAGACGTGCGATTTTTCTCTTATGTTTGGTCTTGATTTTAGTTGGTTTAGCATTTGTTAAGTAAGGAAACCTAGGACTTTAAAACCTTTTTTTTAGTGTCTTGAATGTTTTTGTTGTTGAATCGTGCTTAAAATGTTAGTTTGATGTTCGTGGTTGTATTTTTTTTAGTTTTGTTGTTTGGGATTTTGGGTTTTTGCATGTTGAAACCTGTGGAAATCTGCTATTCTAACTTAAGCGAGAATTTTTAGCTTAAGCGAGATCAGTCTAGCTTAAGCAAGAATTTCTAGCTTAAGCGAGATCAATATAGCTTAAGTGAGAATTTCTAGCTTAAGCGAGAACAATAGAATTTCACTTTGCTCTCTATTCGAATTTTAGCTTGAGCGAGATCGGTCTAGCTTAAGTGAGACCAGTCTAGCTTAAGCAAGACCAATCTAGCTTAAGCGAGAATTTCTAGCTAAAGCGAGATCAATCTAACTTAAGTGAGAATAACTGCAGAATTTTAATTCTTTACTTTAACTTGTGATTGACTGAGTTAATGTTAAAAATATGATGTATGAAGCTATGCATGAATGATGTGGCATTTTTTGACCTGTACTTGATGTGTTTAGCTTGGGATGATAATAATTATGAGATAACAAGTGGAATGTTGATGGTAAAAGAGTTTCAAGGGAAATTCTTGGTGATGGTGTGGTTAGTGTATGCCTTGATATAGGAGATGTCTAGATAAGGAAGGTATTATGAACTCTAATAATCATTCACACTCACACTCACGTAGAGAGAGTGATTATCTGGTGAGAGTGGTAGGAGATCCTTGTCTTGGGAAGAGTTTGAGCCTGAGACATATTGGGATTAACCTTATGATTGATTGGGTAATAACCCCTTGTGGCTAGACTCTGCATAGTTTAAAAATCAACACTGGTGCGTACTTCCTTAGAATTATATATCAAGCGCATAATCTGGAATAATTGAGTCAGAGGTCTTGCATTGCTTGTCATCACATGCCTTGTATACTTAATAATTTATGTGTTTATAATTTGCTTAAGGAATGGCCTGATCATTTATATGATTATCACTAGCTTACCCTTTTTGTATGTGTTGTGTTTTTTGTATGGCTTTTCCCTTTTTGCAATTTTCACCATTTTTTTTGGTGTGAGCAGATGTGAAAATACTTGGTAGTCGCCATGCAGATGGGCATGCTGCAGTGTAGTTTAGTTGTTTGTTGGATCTGGCTCACTACTGAGCCTATTTTGAAGAACTTTTCTTTTAATTGAAATTCAATTGCTTTGTGAGCAACCTTTTGTCAAATTGTTTCATGTTTAGATTTTGTTTATGACATTGTGTTGTGTCTTTGGCTTTTCCTTCCCGTATATTATGGATGACTATAATGGTTGATACCTATATACTTCTTGTCGCGTGCTCTTTTTATATTATAACTATGTGATGCATCATTTATTAGAAAAATTCTATTAAAAATGAGATGTCACATAAATAAAATTATTTAAATTTCTAGTTTTTATTATTTTTTCTAATAAAACAACTGTTAGATAAAAATTATTTATTTTGAAGAAATAATCGTTATAAAGATACTTTTCCTTCTTACAAAACACATAAAGTTGAATATATAATGAGTTGACCATTAAAGAAAAAATTGGATAAATATGGCACGGAGGTATAGAAATTATTAAAGAAAAAAGTAACTCTTTGGTTCATAAACATGTCCTATTAGTGTTTATAAAACTTTTGCTTTGGATCATTCTAGCTCAAAAAATATGTTAAGAACCTACAAATGAGTTATATATCGAAGATGTTCTACATAATGTATACAACAAAAGACTAAAAAAAAATTATTATGTCTTTTTCATCAATTTTTATTTTTTATTAAACTCGTACAAATAATAAATTTATATGGAGTAATATGAGTTTTGTTGTTCAATGGAAGTTTTCTTGATTTGGTATGTTATCTCTTCAATTCTTTGTATGGCCTCAAGTAGTTTTTTAAGACATGGTGAAACACACCTTTGTCACCACATTCAAACTAAAGACCTTAATAAACTCATATTTTTTAGGAATTGAGATAGCACAATCCAACAATGGAATTGTTATTTCTTAATGAAAATATGCATTAGATATTTTAGATGAAAATAGGTTAATAAATTCAAAGTCTTTTGACACATTCATGGATCCTAATGTCAAACTCTTACCTATTCAAGGAGAGTCATTGTCAAATTTTGACAAGTATAGGAGATTAGTTGAAAAATTCAACTATCTTAAAACTATTCATTCTAACATTTCTTTTGAAGTTAGTTTCGGGAGTAAATTTCTTAATTCTCCATATATAGACCATTAGAATGTTTCCATTCATTTGTTGAAGTACATTAAAGGTTCTTCTGAAAAAAGATTATTATATGGATTCAATAATCACACTAAAGTTATAAGTTATTCAGGTGATTTGGTGATAGGAGAAAGAAATAAAAAGTTGTAGCAAAATCTAGTGTGGAAGCATAATTAGGGAAGGTCATGTGGGCTTGGCCCGACGGCCGTCCTGCCGAAAAAACGGGGGACGCGTCAAGATATTGAGCTCGTTGGCTCGAAAAAGCCTAGCCCACATAGCCTGCAACCCACGTGGGTCAGAGGTGAGGCAAAACAGGCTGGCTCACAAGTCCGCATAACCTAACACTCTTAAACTTCAACTTGTGGATTCACGTGTGAACCAATTTTTGAACTCTTTTCGACTATTTTTTATTGGACTGCTCTTTATTGGATTATTACACTATTTTTTATTAGTGAGATGTGGTTGCTTTGCATTCTTAATGTTCACATCCATAACTTGTTTTAGTGTAGAATAAAGCTTTGTTGAGCTTGTAAAATATGACTTTCGTTGGATGGTCTTTAAGAAATATTTTATCTTCAAATTAATTTGATCAATGCATGTACAACTTTGCATTTTTAAAATTATTTAAATGCAACAATTTAATTTTTTAAAATTATGATGCTCCAAAAATGTGGGCCAACCCGTGGACTCACGAGCCAAAAGGAATATGGGGCAGGTCACATATTCCAGCTCGCGTTTTCTAAGCGGGACGGACCAACCCGGCCCACAATGTGCGGGCCTAATACGGGTCAGGCCTAAATAAGTCGCTAGCTCGCATTGTCACTCCTAAGTATAATATAGAGTTATGGTCTTAGATACTTTATGTTTATTTGACTTGAATAATTACTAAAATAAATATAATTTGGAAATTCATTTTTTAAGAAGCATTTATGTATCACAATCAAACAATTTTTCATATAAGCTCAAATATCGTCTTTTACTTTATTTGAAAAAAAAATTGTATATAAAAAAATTAATAATTTGATAATTTTAGTGATCAACCAGTAAATATATTTACTAAATCATCAATGAAATCTAAAATTAATTATATTTATACCAAACTTGAAATATATTATTTATAGTGTGTTAAATATTCTTATTCAGCTTATTATATTTTTGTTATTAAGTTATTAGATACAATGAGTTTAGACTTATATCTTTATATATATTTTTATATATAAATATATAATCTTCTTTATTCCATGAAGAATAAACCTCTCTTTTATTTCAACAAACGAAATAGATCATGATGTTCAAATTTTATTTAGATTAAAAATACCTTTATTATGAAATATTACTTAAATTAGTCATTTGTTTTTTCTTATGATTTTTTTTAATAAATGTACTTTTAGTAAACCTCGTCTTCTAGTTTTATATAATATTTTTAATTTCTTTATAATTCCTACAAGTGTTAAATGGTACTTAAGCACTAAAATAATTAAAAAATTATATATATATATATATATATATATATATAAAAAATAAAATAAATAATTTTAAAAAATAAGAATCAGAATGTTCATTTTATACAATTAAAAGGTTGAATAAGTAATTAAAAAAAAACTCGATACTTGTTTACGTTAATTATATTTTACAAAGTAAATTACTTATTTTAATGAAAAATAAACTGCTAATATTTTTTCAAAATTTAAATTGTACAGAATAAATAATAAACATTGTAAATGTTTATTAACTGTTAGAAAATGAATTAAAAAAGAATAGTTAATATGAAAGAATTCATATTAAAAAGGAAATGCATTCATATTAAAGTAACTCACCCAATTTAAAAGCAAACGGCACTAAATTGGTACCGTGACTTTGAAAAACCTGTCCAATCAAACAGTCAAACATAACGGATAACCAAGACCATGCCATGCTCACGTTTTCTGTACACATATTTATACCTAACGGCTACGCCAAATGGATAGCCTTTTTTTCTTTTTCTTTTCTTTTTTTCACAAGGAAAAGCATAAAGTAAAAAGGACTATCTTGACCGTCACCTAATTTTGTGGTTGCAAATTAGGAAGAAAAAAAGGTTTTAATATTTACTCTCTTTTTTAATTTTATTCTATTATTTTAAATCATTTTAATTAATATCTTTTTCATCAAATTTATTGTAGTGACGTATGATATTTTATTCTTTGTGTGTTATTTTTCTTAATAAATTATTTTTAACTAATAATATATTATTTATTGTTCATAACACACATTGTTATAATGTTATTATTGTCAATTTAATGAATTGGAAAGGAATATATTTATTCGTTCTTAAAATATAGAACTGAATTGATGACGTTTAAAATAGTAAAATAAAATTGAAGACAATCATTTCAAAAACCTATTAAATAAAATTAATGTTCTACATTCCACATCCCTAACCAGATTTGGTTGTTTTTTACGTGCATGGAAAAAAAAGAAGTGGTTTTCTTCTTACGAAATTGCTGAAGTAAATCTTGAAAGTAGATAACCTTAATCCCTAATTAGAATATAGCTGACAAATTCTCTCTTCAAATGGATTTACATATTGCTTCATTTATAGTTCATTTACATCACATACTTGGAAAGTTCTTTCTTGTGGATTTTGTAGCATCTATCCCTGGAAATGAGTTTGACTTTATAAGGTAGGTGTGTTTGGTCTATTTTTGAAAAGTTGGTTCTATCAGATCTTTTATTTACATTCAATTTTTTTTTCTTATATTTGAGTTATTATTTATGGAGATATATTGTTCATAGAGTTGTCAAAATAAATAACCTGGCCAGACTCGATTCGACCTACTATAGGTTGGTCACTTAGTGAACCAATCCAATCCGACTCACTTATTAGTGAGCCAAAAAAATTTAAATCCAGTCCAGCTAACCATGAGTTGGTGGATTAGCGGTTCACTCAATTACAAAAAATACAATTTTTTTCTTTAGTCTAAAGTAAACTAAATTATTATTATTATTATTAAAATCTAAATAAACTTCAATATAATCTAAATACAATACAAAAGTATGTTAAACTCCAAATACAAATCAAAATCACAAAAATACAAATTACCAAATGACTAAAAAAAACAATCTAACTTGGCTCAAATGTAAAATCAAACATAATAAAATAAATCTTGTATGACCCTTTATTTGCGAGTTGGTGAGCTAACTCGGCTCACCACGGGATCAACTCGGATCAGCTGGATTCTAAGTGAGTCGGGTCAAAAATTAACCTATATTGAACTTTGTAAAAAAAATTCAACCCAATCCGACTCGAATCCGTGGTGGGTCAGGTTGGCTCGCGGGTTCCAACCCATTTTGATAGCTCTAATTGTCCATATATCTATACTTCCGACTTACTTAAGGTATAGAGCATTGATAATAGTAAGGAGACTTAATTTCAATCCATTTAATAGAATATTAATTAGATGTGTAGAGAATAAGCTGGTGCTGTTAGCATATGTTCAAAATAAATGGTTTAACATTGATAAGGGATTATAATGGTTGAAGAGATAATTGGAGGAGAAAAAAAATGGTATATTTAGTAATTGGTTGTAGTTTTATGATTTAAGTGTTACATGATAAATGTGTGTTTGAGTTAAGCTTGCTTAGGCACGGGATTACAAGTCACGCTAGAATATTGAGTCACCATTTTGAATCATTCAATATTGCTCAAGTGCAAGTGTAGATATTCAAGGAATGACTCTAGACTTTAGCAAGAGAGACACTAAGATAATTTCATCTTTTATTGAAAAATTGGAAGCTCAAGCAAGTATTAGAAGAAGTCACTTAAACGTTGAAGAATGAGATTTTGAAATATATGAGACTATAAAATTACACGTCAATGCTCAAGCGATAACGTAGTCATGGCATTGTTAATTTAGCAAAGTTAATGTTTCTAAAAGTTATTGGATTCTACCAATGATTATTATTGCTCAAAGATTGAAATAATGTTCAAGCAAGTAATGAACTCTCAATCAATAGTTGAGTGAACATTTAAGTGAGGGAGAGGTCAAACTAACTCTATTTTTCCTAGGTGTGACCGTAAGCCACTCAAATAAGAGAGATATCATATCCTGACTCAAGGTCCAAACAAGTAAAATTCTTGCTTTAAGTCTCTAAGGAAAAATATCTAAAATCTTTTAATACTAATTGCTTTAGGTCTCTAAAAATAAAAGACACCAAAAAATTTCTTTTAGTTTTAGACCTCTAAAAAATTTCAAAAAGTTTGAAAAATAAATTTTAAATAAGATTATAATAATTTTAATATAAATTATTTTATTAGTAAATAAAAAAAACTATTGTTAAGTTTATTTTAGATCTTTTAGTGTTTTTCAACCAATAAAATTTTTTATTAAGGAGGCAATGTTGCTCAGAGAAAATATTCTTTTATTAAGGAATCCAAATCCCTTAAGTAAAATATATTCACTTAAGAGACACGTATTTAATGATGATGTATTTGTTGTATATATTATATGACTTTTATGATATTATGATGTGTAACTCTTTATGAATATATGACCCTTTCTAGATATGTTGCTCTATGTGAATGTAGTGAGTAACACTTGAGATACTATAATAACTCCAAGAGTAATACAATTAAGAACACAAATGATATATCATGAAAAAAAATGATATATCATGTACTCTGGTTATGTAAATTAGTAAATGAAATATTCAGAAATTGACAAAATGTGTGCTTTTATTTATTAAGTTAAATATGTTTTTATTTTATGAACTTTGACGAAAATTATAATTCGTCCATCTTGAGAACTTTAATACGTTTTGATTTATAAATTTTAAAAATAAATGAATATAATTTTTTGTATAATTTATTAAACTTTTTGACGTGTCAAATACATTGAAACATAAATCTATAAAAAAAAACTCAAATACTAACATTAAATATAAAACATAAAACATAAAAATTAAACATAAAAACAAAACGTGTTTAACATCTTCAAAATTATTTTACACAGATTAAAAAAATTATATACATTCATTTTAAGATCTAAAAATTAAAATACATCAAAATTTCATTAATAAAAACATATTAACTTTTATTTATTTATTAGAAAATAGATTTACCTGGACCTTTTAAGTTTTCAATAAAAGTAGTGATAATATAGCGCGATATGAAAATTATAATTATTTCATTGATTCTTGATTAGAAGTGATTTAATTGTAATTTATTTTGTGTCCTCTAATACTATAATGGGATAAACCATCAGCCGAAATTTTCTCACTAACTAACTATATAATCACCTCAATTTTCTGTCACTACACTCTTTTCTCTTTTGAGAAATATGACGAGTAACATAATTTTTAACATTACATTAACCGCTAGGCTTACAACGTGTACTTTTTTATAAAAAAGATTATTATAACTAATAAAAGGACAAAATCTTTGTGTAGTTTTAGTACTTTAGAGTAATGTGTAAGAATCAAGGAGCCATTTACCACATTTGAAAAGTATCGTAGGTCTCGTATAGCAAAGAAAAGAGTGATAAAACAAAAACTTAAATTGACCGCATTAGAAAAATCATTACCTTTTTGACAGAATTCAGCAAAACTGATTCAAATCTTTATTAAACTGACAAGTGTGACATGGTAATAATTTACATCGTTTACAATTCATATGAAGTTTATAGGACTGAACCAGTTGAAGCAGGGAATGCAATGAAACAACTTCCAGGCTCAACTACTTAGACATTTATTTTCACTTTTCTCAGTATTTTCCTATTGTTATGTACACTAACCAGTTCCACTTAACATAGGCTACATTATGTAAACTCATACCAGAGAATCTAATGACCAATTTTTTCATCACCAGAGTCAGGAACATCATCCACTACACGAATAGGAACGATTGGTATTGCATCCCACCATTCCCTCAACCTTCTATTCCCTGTTTCAGAGGGTTTTCCTAATGTCATAGTGAAGCTTTGGATAATCAGACCCATAAGGAAGAATTTGAATGGAATCACTGCCAATAACACCGCCAACACACCCATAGCCACCATCACTAAATTTGCATGCTGCAAAAGGAACAAGGATATGTATGTATGTAGTAAACAAAAACAACCTCAAATTGTAACAAGTGCTGAAAAAACATGTAAGGAGAAAGGAAGTACCTTTTCAGCCTTTGAAATAAGTATTGACCATATCTTTAGCATTGCTATGTTTGCTATCTGCATCATCTCATGAACAGTGTACAATCCTTGCTGAGCTGAGACAATGCTCTCCAATGTAGACTGATCAGAAGCCATATTAGATCTACTCACTACTATCTCCATGTGTTTCTCATAAATCTTGTTTCTTCTTGCCACAAGCATCTTTCTTATTGCCCAAATCAACAAAACTGCAAATGTCTTGCCAACCCATTCCCTGCCATTATGCAGTGCATGTTACATAGTTTTTCATTCTAGAAAAACCCACTTACAGTAATGAAAACCATTTATGCATCTAACACAATTTGATTGGTATATATATATATATATATAAAAACTTACATATAGGTGATCACAAGGGATGCAGTAAGAACAGCAAGAGTTAATAATGGCCTTTCCCATGAGAAGATTTGTCGACACCAAGGGACCACAATTTTGAGTGGCTTCAGTAGTTCCTGTACAATGAAATCAGCAAACTAGTGTTAAGTCTAAACTCCAAACTTGTGAAGCTTTCATTCCATTCCAGGACCGTTCTCACATCTGATTCTCAAATGAAGAGTTGATTACAAAACATAAAGCAATCTTTTACCAATTTTGGACAATCACGTGTGCTTAATAGAGTTCAGCAAATTGATGTATGATACTTATGAGCTTTGTTTAGGCTAAACTAAACCCTTACCGTTATAACCAAAACACTGTCAATAACTCCTTCCTCCTTTAATTCTTCAGTGGTAGCTTTAGCAATGAGAATTTCCCTTTCTTCCTCTCTAGATTGTTGAATAGCGGTCTCCAATGAGGGTTCTCCTTCTAAATCGTAAACGCTTTCATCTGCATGACTTGGTGGCTCATCTGTTATTACATCAGAAGCTATTATCTTAGAAATGTTCATACTACTAAGGATAGAACTTGCACTACTAGAATGGCTATAGTTGTTTTTCTTGAGGCTATCCGCGAGCTCTTCCAGTACAAAATCTCCTTTTGGTATCTCATTGTATAGGGAAAATATTAAGAATTTTGTTGGGACAGGAGGTGATATTCTTAGCATTTCTCTTGCAGCATGAAGCCTTATGATTCCCAACATTGTCCTTGCATGCATCTCCCACGTCTGCACTGGATTTTTTATCTGATACTTCGATAAAAACCTGTGGAGAAGCATTATTTCCCTTACTAGAGCAAGCCAATGATCACGTCTTGTAGAACTTGTAAGCTCTGGAAACTCCAGTACCACTGTCTCTGATCTAGAAATTTGAAAAGAAAAAACTATTCACGTAATTACATTAAGGTGGTACTAACAAACTTAAGCAGAACAACGTTATGACTAGTGTTCTTACAAATCAGCTGATTCATAGACTATGGCTTTGTCATAAAGTTGAGCACCCCAGGGACCTGTGGCACCAGGATTAACACTCTGCTCAACATTCTTGGAGAGGTCTATTTTGAGAGCATCTTCATATTTGATTACTCCAGAAGCCTCAAAGTAAAGACAGTAATTGGTCAGGGTAAGCCTACCTGGCAATTAAAACCAAAGCAACATTTTACATTTTTTACGAATGTTTTTGACAAATTCTAAAACATTATTGGATTAATGATTCGATAGACCAAGCTGCTGACCAGGCCAACTTTGTGTCCCAATGTGCCGAACTACTCTCTGACTCACCACTGTTCCATCTACATGTAATATATATTCATCCTCAGCCAGTTCCACCCCATTTGGTTTTGCCTGTTTCTTCAAATGCCGTATGCACCTGTGGAATCATGAGTTACAAAAAATAAATGATAATAAGAAGTTGAACTTTCTTATATGTTCATCTATCAAATAATCTAAGATAGGTGGTAGAAGTGAGTTTTAAGTCTAAAAAGATCTCACAAAACCGACTTGGAAGGTGAGGTAGGTTTGCAACCACACATATATATACTTTAAATGTTTGCACACTCTAAATATAGAGACTCTAAGTACTCTAATATGTTAAAGAATGAGATTTAAGCCTAACTCAAGCCCCACAAACCGGCTTGTAAGGTGAAAATTGCACCAACTTATAAATTGTGAATTGGCCTTATTTCTAGTCGACGTGGGACTTCCAACAATAAGTATCAAATTCTACATCAGATATATTGCTAAACAGTACTCCAAACGAAGCCTAAAAAGCATCAGAGGATTTTCCTAGCTATTATACTAATGAACTGCAAATGCTTGCAAATGGACAAGTTAAAAAAACAACATTTGTCAGATGGGTGCATTACTTGTCCATTTCTTTCAAGAACTTGTCGTATGCTGGAAAATGCAGCCTGTAGCCTGTCGATGCTGTTAGAGTTTCAAAAGTAAATCTTCCACTTGCTACATCTGCAACTAATGGTACTAATGATCCCAACCATACAAATGAATCTTCTCCAACATTGGGCTCATCATTAACCTGGCAACATGGTTTATGAATTATGATACCAAAACAGAATTTACAAAGGGTGAAAGGTTACAGATGAAACTATATAAACACCTAAAACCATAAATACTTTGTTTATTTCTATCAAACTGGCTTGGTTAAAATGCAAGAAACAGTATGTATACATCCTTTTTCATGTACATTATTTATAGACAAATTTCAGTTTCATGCATTCAGAGGACAAGGCCTGCAGAAGCCTTGAATTCAAACTGATTCTTGAATCCATCATCTCTTTTCATCACTATAATAAGTACAAGGAGAAAGGATTCTCTTACAAGGAGGGGCATGATATCTGAATAGAAGAGAGGGATATCATCCTGTTCTTCAGTGGTTTTCTTAGTTATCTTCTTTTCTTCTTTCTTTTCTTCTTTCGTTTCTTCTTTCTCCTTGGCTGTAGGCTCCTGCAAACCTCAAAAGCCTCATGGGATTGAATAACATGAGTAGAAACAAGAACAAAACCCCTTAGATGAAAATTTGTTTCATATTAAAGTTCAGATCAAACAGGACACCAGATCCAATGACCCATAAATTGAAGCCATGTAGTCTTGAAGAATCTTCTTGAGTTAGTAAATGTAATCTCACATGCCTTATATCAAGAGAATTTGGTAAGTAGCAATAGATTCTGGAACTGATAGCCAATGCATACAAACTTCATTACTAAAAAAACTGAAGCATGAAACCACAATCAACCACTGCAAGATAATCTTGGTCCCAAATATATTTATCAAACACCTAAATTTGGTCCATTTTAATAGCTTGTTAATTCTACATGTACATTATAACAAAACACAGTAAAAAGAACTATTATTTGTTTGTATTATGATGTTAGTTTTGTATACAAAATTAAAGTTTGTCATAGAGAGAAATAAATATGCACACCGAAAGCTCTTGATCATCGAAGTAGCTAGGTCTCTCCCACGCAAGCATCATGTCATATGTCAACCTGCTAAAGGAGCCATCATAGATGTTTTCCTTTATGTTGGGGCACATTTCATTCACAGCCTTCCCACTGCAAAATTCGATTAAGTTTTTGCAGTAGTCTCCCATTTCAGGCTTCCATCCTCTTTCAAAATCATCCACCAAACTCTCTACCGAAGTATCCAATTTCCTAAGCACCAAAAAGGCAAAGTTAATTTACTAGTTAGCATTTCATGATGATCTTTTCTTGATAACCATGGCAATGATTAACACAACTTGTCTGTGTGACTGCACTCAGTACAAAACATCCAACATCATTCATTTCAAAAACCAATGTTTTGTTGAAATCATTAATTTACACTGTTACAGATCTGTCTGTACTCTATGTGAGAATGTAGACAGGTTTATAAGTAGTATGATCAAGATTCTGAACCACCGTAATAACCAACGTTGACGACATTTCATGATAATCTACCACAAAACTAGAACATGGAATTAATTGGGTCCACTTTAATCTCTCGGAAAACAACTAAAAACTACTCAACATGGAGAAAGTAAAAGAACACGTTAAATAATTATGTTATGATTCTAACAACCTGGTATAAGATTATTACTATGATTAGCAAATGGTACACAAGAGGTGTAAGAGTAGAGAGATATTACTGTGCACATCTACGGATGACATCCTCCGCAATGGAAGACACATACTTGAGTTTCATCGCCATAACCTAAGTCACGGTTTTTGCCTATAACGTCTCTGAGTGAGTAAAATAAAATGAATGCAAAGAGGCACAAAAAATGGAAAGGTTTGATCTGATAGTAATAGAAAAGAGGGTGATACGTGGACAGGGTCATTAGTTGCCACATTGTATTGACCATGCAACACTTGCTTCTTGCGGTGCGTCATTATCCTTCTTCCTTCTCGTGTGTAACGGTGCTACACAACAGACTCATAAAGATATACATAATAATAGAGATAGACAAAGCTTTTCATGAATCCATGGAAGAAAAAAAAATTGGTTTCACAACAAAACATAAAGATGCAATAGGGTGGTTATTAAAATATTTTCTTAAGAACATGCTTGAAAGTTGTTTATGAGGTCTTTAAAACTAGATTTGTTTTACTTATAAGAACTATAAAACATGAAAAATTTTATATACAAACAAGTTTACTTTATTTTTTCACAAAAAATGTAGTAAAGCAAGACATTAAAGACATGTCGGAACTGCCGATGGAGATTCATTTGGATGATTAGTTTATATTAGATAAAATGGTTGGTTTAACGAATGAAATGAAGTTAGATGGTTCAACTCATCAGTTCAATTTAAAAGTAATTAATAAATAAATTTTGGACTTGCAAAAAAAGTTAACGAAATAATTCAAAAAATTTATTTAAACAATAAGTCACCGTGTTTCAAAACTTCTATAATTGTTAAATAATAACAGAATATAACATCTATACCTATATCTATATATATATATATATATATATAAAAGATTTTTTTTTTAATTTTCTTTAAACTTACTAGCGAACACAAAGTATTCGATTTTTTAATTTTTAAAAAATTTAAAATCAATAACAAATATATAATTTTTAAAATAGTCATTAAATATAAAATTAAAAAAAAAATATATGTAAAAAAAATTTAAATAATAATTTAAGACAAAAGAGATTTTAAAATAATTAAGGGTAAAAAAAATGATTAAAAGTAAATTATTTATAAAATAATTAATTTTTGAAATGATTAAAGGTAAAACAAGTATTATGAAATGTAGATAAAAAAGAGAAATCTCCTTCATTATAGATTATGATCATATTTTTTAAAATTTAACCGTTATTTATTTATTTATTTTACTTTAACAATTTTTTAAAATTAAATAAATAAAGATATCTACAAAATTATAACAATTATTTATGTTTATTTTTATAATTATAATTTTATTATTTTTATTATCATAAAATAAATAAAGACACATACAATAAACACATGTATTTTAACTGGTATAAATAATCATTTTTAAGTATCGAAATACAATAAATAAAATAAAAATATGTTTTCTGACGGTTTTAAACAGATATAATGTTTTCTGAAAATAATAACAGTTAAAATATATTTTTCATAACTTATATTATATATATTATTTTAAGTATAAAAAATATCATTTTTAACCATTTCTATTGCAATTTACAATTTTAATCATTTACAAATATTATAATTTTTTTAGTCTGAGTATAAATGAGTGTCTATTCATTCTAGAATACAAATTTTATTCATCTTTATATAATTAGAGTTGTAAAAGGATATTACTATTTTGACTTCAAGTACATTATACATTTTGACTTTCAACAAATTTCTTTCATTAATAATTATAAATTACAGACAATAAATACATTTGTTATTATATAAAATTAGAATGAATTTCAATTTTTATTTTTGTTGTTCTTATTGAAAATAGAACATTATTGAATCAGGTGAACAAAAAGAGTGAAATTTCTTTTTTAAACTTTGACGATAATTAGAGGAGGTTCACTTGCATAACATTAAAGTCGGTAAGAACTTTAAAGTCATGACAAAATATTGATAACTGACATACCGAGGATTTTACTTCAGTGTACAAATAGTTCGTTAAGGAATTAGATGTATTTTTCCTTTTATCCATTTTTTTATACATTATTATAAATTCTTATATTATATCACAGATTTTTCTTATAAATTTGTTAAAAAAAATTCAAGAAAATATTTTTTTTAAATTTTTTTCAAAATTTTTAATTTGCAAGTAATTCCTTCGTATGTAATATTTTTTACAAAATTATAAAATTCGTAAACATTTCTTACAAAATTTATTGCGAATATTACTTTATACAAAATATTTTGTAAGAAAATTGGTAGCAATTTCTTGCAATTTTCTTTTTCACAACAAAATTTGTAAGTATTTCCTAAAAAAAATTTCAAAACAAAATTGGCAGGAAATATAAATATTTTTAGTAGTGATATTTCATATGAATATTGATTTTTATAAAATTCTTCCAAATTCTTTGTAAATAAATTTAGTTCAACTCTACCATGAACAAATTTATGTATTTTTATCTAATTAAATATGACTCTAAAGTTGGTTAAGTATCTATAAATAATGTCCGGTATGGTCTCTCTTCACCATTTATACATCATTCTTAAGTGGCCTTAGAAGAGATAAACAATGTTGAGACAACTATCAAGACCAAACTTGGTTTAAAAAGGTCATGTGTCATAATACCTTTTGGATAAAACCATGACCAAGTTGCCTTCTGGATAAAAGTCTTATGATTTAGCATGATTGGGGTAGGAACTTGATTTGTTTTATCTTTTTAAGGATTTAAGAACACTATAAGAAAATTTAATCCATGTGATTATATAAGTGTTGAATTTTATATTTGTAGGTGTAGGCCGGTAACATCCTAGCCCAACAAAGATGCGCAGATAGTCGGGATCATCCCGGCCAGGTAAGGACCGACCACATCTCGACCGATGAAGGGTGTCCGCTTTGCAGCCCAACAAAACACAAAGCACCATAGGGGCAAGGCAAGAAGGTCGGGTATATCTTGGCCCATTTGACCGTGTATATCCCGACCCAATAATGCTATGGATGGAAAAAAGGATTTATTTGCAAAGGTGCAGAGGAGTAGCACGTAATCTCATTAAATAAGGAAAGAGTTAATCTTTGACAAGGTATATACGAACAAATCTCAAAAAAAGAAAGAGTTGATCCTTTACGAGGCACAGATGAACAATCTCAGTCAATAAGGAAAGAATTGACGCATACAATCTTAGTCAAAAAGGAAAGAGTTGATCATCGAATGCGAACGGCCCGCAAATAATAATAACATGTATACTAAGAGATTAATATAAATTAGGGTCTAGTGACTACAAAGAGGTATGTTTTTCTCACTTTGCTACATACGCCTCATATTGAATCACTACTTGACTTAAGCGTCGGAGTGCCTATAGGTACCCCACCCTTCAGAGTTCACGCAGAAAGCAAATCCAGGGAGAGTCCAGAGAGGAACGGCGGGAGGATCAACACAGAGGATTCTTGAGATTGTCTGGTTCCATACTAAAACAGTGTCGATTAGGTACAATATCTAACAGCAGAACAAGAATATGAACACAAGATAAGAATAATATTAACACAATGAAAAAGATAGAACAACGACTCAACCCGTTTAGACCCGGCTCACACTTGGCCCTTACAACACGGGTCGACCCATCCAGCCTTGTATTTTTAATGCGGACTGAAAAGTCTGGCCCACCTTGCATAAGTGCGGGCCCGTGGGCCTACGTGCCAACCCATTTTTTTTAATTCTTATGATAAAATTTTCAATGTTCAAAAAATTGGAAAAATTTAAGAAGTTCACAAAATTAAGCAAAGACTTTGGGGAGTTGGATGATAAATTAATAATTCAACATTTTCATCATATTCATATTCGTATTTTGACATACACGATGTATTCTTCAAAATTTAGCACATTAAAAAATACATAATACTTATATTTTCCAGTCATACAAGAATTTTTTGGAATGTTAGTGCAAGAGCATAGAAAAAAAGAGTAACTAATATATACAAGTGCAAATTTTTTTTTATACAAGCTTGTGGACCAGCCCGCACGGGTTGTGAACTTCTGCAAATTGAGCTATTGCGTGCCTATGAGTTCACTATCCTGATCTGTCTACGTTATTTATACGGCCCAATGAGCCAGACCCAAACTCATATTACCATATATAAGTATGAATGTTTACTTTCAAGAGAAAAGTAAATATTAACAGACAATTCAAAACATATAAGATTGATAAACTAAAAATAAATGAAGGAATTAATACAGTATTGGAAACATGAACACTTAGAGTAATTGTAAAAGTAAAGCAGAGAGAAAATAGAGAGGAAAAACTTACGAGAGAATAAATGTTTTCATGCCCTCTCTTTCGAAGGACTCTCAAAATTCTTTCAATCAATTCAGTATACAAAAAAAAAAAAAAAAAAAATTTAAATAATATAAAATAAAAAAAAAAAAAAAAAAAAATCTATGAAGGGAAGAGTTACCTTGGCCTCTAAATTTCTAAGCTTAAATGCAACTCAAATGTCCCTCGGAATAAAATGCAAATTCAAATCTAGAAACCTAAAAGCTTTGGCTTAAAATTTAAAGTGACTTAAAGGAGAAAATTTTGAATTTCAAAATTCAAAATAAAATCAAAGGAAATCTTACTTAATTAATGTTAGGATTAGGTTTTTCACGCTTCGTTCACACTTGTTATGCATAGCTTTCGTGTCATTTCTTTGTTTAACTTTGCTATCTTGGTCAAGAATTGAATGGGCAGCAACTTTATTGATAAAAAATTATTATTTACACCTATTTAACACATGAAAGTAAATTAATAATTTCTGAAATCAATAATCAAGTGAACTTTATTCTGCAAGCATTTGTTTCAGACTAATATGTTAGAAATATTTTTAATATAATTTAAAAAATAAATAATTAAAATAAAAAATTTACTGTTACTCATGTTTTTATAGACCTTTTATGGGTTAATGTTTTTTATGGCCAACGGCTATGTTCTTAATACAATTTACTTTTTTGTCTCCCTTTTCTACCTATAAATATCACATAGGTGCATGGGAAAAAAATACAACAACAGAGACAACAAAAACATTAGAGTTTTCTCAAGAGTGTTATTCTTTTCTTCTCTATACTATCTCTTAAAACATGGTGTTCATAAGGTTCGGAGATCTTTTGCTACACTCGATCGATCTGACAGATTGTTGTATCTTGGGAGAGAATCGTATATAATTTGAAACATATATGATTGTGTATTTGTTTAGTTCTGTGCAATAGGGACGTTTTCTTTCTAAGGATAGCGTTGTGCATGCCTCAATCCAGACTATTCCTATTACTTTCCTCATCTACTTTTTATCTCTTATTGTTATTATAATTGTTGATCTCTTATTAATATTCATTGATTTATATATATGTTTTAGTGTTATTATTGCTCTAATAATTATCATATTATTTCATATTTTTATTATTATTAGTATTATTTGAATAATCATTATTCTAACATAACATAGATTCATCGATTGGACATAGTCATCATTTAGATCATTTAGAGGTTGTTCCCTTTAGTTTGACTATGAAGGTTGATGATAATGAGTTAGTTGACATGACACCTCTTTCTTAGACTTTGTAGCTTGATAAATGTAAGAACTGTTATATAAATATTTTTGTCAAAATATTTAACTTATATTGTGAGTATATATTTCTACCTGAGTTTATTATAATTATTAGTAAAATATATTATCCATTAGGATAAAAAATATTTATTTGACATAATTAAAATTGATAACTTAGTAAAAAATGGCATGAAACTTTAGTTGAAGACACCAAAAATTTTAAATATAGTAAAAAAAAAACTATCCAACTTAAATTTGATTGAAAATGCTTGTTTGACTTTCATGAAGTTTAACTCAGTACTTTTGAAAACATATTTATTACGCCTTATCCAACTTTCAAGAACTTTAGCTTAATAATTTATCAAAATATTTATATTCAACTTTAAAATTTGATTGAAAATGTTTATCCAACCAACTTCATAAAATTTAACATAGTAATTTAACAGAAAATCAGTAAAAAAGAATTATTCAAGTTAACAGTTCAACAAAAAAATTTACCAAGCTATACACTTTAGTAAAAATTGTTTATCAAACTTTATAACCTTTGTTAAGCACAAGTAATACAACAATATGTTAATGTTTTAAATCAAAATAGAAAATATGTGAATACTTCTAATTAATCATTGTTAATAAAATATCTAATAGAAATCATTATTTTATAAATGTGTTTTGTTAAAACCTTGTTAAGAGAACCTTATATCTGATACAATTTAAGATAAATTTGTACATCATTCAATAACAATGGAATAATAGCTTAATTATAATAATTTTCTAAATGTGTTGCATTTCAAGTTCTTGAAATAAGTTTACTAGTCATGCTAACTTGTATGCTATATTTGTTAGGGAATGTAAAATTTGATACAAATGAATCCAATTTTGTATTATATTTTTCTTTTGTTAGATGTTCTCGAGTTTTATCACCTTTTCACCACACTAGACCACCTTTATGGAAAGTTTGTCCTTAGTTGTTTGTGTTGTACTCTTAAGTTGCTATACTTTTAGTGACTTCTTCTTTTATCTTTGTCTCTTATCAAATTTAATGTATTAGTTTGAGTTTTAATCTTAAATTATCATTATTATTATTTTTATCAAAGAATTGTTTTCGTCCAAAATGTTTCTCCTAATTAAACATAAATCATGGTGTTTGATCCGTAAGTAAGTCAGAATGAGGTCTTCTTGGTGAAAGATTAAAAAGTACAATTATCGTTCCAAAAGACACTTGACATCTCATTGGCCCATAAAATTTTTGCATGTTTAAGCTTTTTTTTTATCCTCGTTTAGGATGACGTGATTTCTTAAATGTGTTTAACCATTTGTTTGAGAGTTCTCTATATAAGTGATGATTTTTCAATGGAAAAGGTCATCAGAGAGTGGATTGACTTGAATCATATAGGCTTTTAAATGTCCATTTGGGTCGAATCTATTTGTTATTGTTGGGGCATTTTCACTTGGGTGAAAGGCTGACAACATGATCTGAGGGTGAACAAATGATATTTGTTGATGATTTTCTTTATAAAATTATTCAACTAAGAGGCTAAGGCTACTTCAAGTTCACCTCAACAAAGCACTTGTGAAGATATTTAGGCATGATCTTTTAGGGCATGTGACTCAATAACTTATCAAGTTGGTTGAAAATCCTACTTCTATTGATCATCTTTGAGTTTCGTGTTTGTTGAGCACGCACCTATATGTTTATTTGGTTACACATATCTTGCAGTTCAGTTTGATGTTGTTGTCAAACAAGTTCCAAATCTTTGGTGAGTTGTACTTGAATTTAAATGTTCTATGTGATTTGTTGTTACATAATTGTGATCATGTCATTGTTTCACCATTCATTTTGAAAAAGGCACTCCACAGTGCATCCAATTTGTTTACTACTAAATAATGACCCATCTTACTGTTTGAGGAAGAAGAGATGATAAATTGAATTCTAGTACAATAAATATGTGCTTCAAAAAAATATTTACTCGAACCCACAGTAGATGCTAAAAGTTCCTACCAAAAGACAAAGCTCAATTGAGATCTCATTTTTAAGTTCATGGACTCCTTAATAACAAGCTTTGACTAAAGTGTTAGGGACTGAATGAAAATCCACCAGAAGAAGATTATCTAATACAATAAACATATTAGAATGATAATAATAATAAATCTTGATAATAGGGTGAATTCTTCCTTTAATATTTTGTGTATTTATAGGTTTATGAACTTCTATATAAAAAAATAACATAAAATATACTTACTTATGAATAAATACTTAATTATTAATTCTTAATTTGACGTTCGAGTTAAAATATATATATATATATATATATATATATATATATATATATATATATATATGTATATATATATATATATATATATATATATATATATGTATGTATGTATATGTATATGTATATGTATATGTATATGTATATGTATATGTATATGTATATGGGCGGATCTATATGGTGACATAGGGGAGTCACAGCTCCTCCAAATTATTTTTTTTCTAATTTTTTTTATATATATTTATATTTTTTTAAATTATATTTATATATTATTTATATTAAGTTTATATTATGAAAAATTATAATAAAAGATAAAATAAAAAATTTTAATGGAGACATTGATTTATAAAAGAGATTAGGGTTTTTTTTCTGGTTATAAGATCTTTCCACCGTTTAAATTATCATGAAAGTGTGTGAAAAGAAATAAATACAATAGAGATTGAGAAACACATAAATTGAGATTGCAGTATACATTATTGCATGATCTTACATATCAAAGTTAATATCTTATTATGATTTATGTATATTAAATTCATGATTCTTTTTAGGATGTTTCTGTAACATCCCAATTTTAGCAGCTTAAAACTAATAAAAATAGGAAGTTTCATCCTAGTTCCACAACAGATAATCCAGTGTACACAATATATTAATATAGTCTTACAAAAGGTATGACTATAAAAATATATCACTTATACACTTAAACTAAACTAATAAACTCTGTACTACTGACCACTGCTAAAGCTCCCACTGGAAACCTCCTCTTCAACACTAACACGATG
>Ga0209589_1003697_pt1 | contig 26717 bp, 14 predicted proteins | sample CowpeawhiteBW_FD_187525 | JGI IMG/M metagenome (GOLD analysis project Ga0209589, IMG submission 187525) | Root nodule microbial communities of legume samples collected from California USA - Cow pea white BW (SPAdes) (version 2) | ecosystem: Host-associated > Plants > Roots > Nodule | place: USA...
AATTATTATTAATATTAGTATTAATAATAGTTATAATATTATTATTTATTTTAATATTATTATTAATAATATATAATTATTATTAATATATAAGCATAATACTATTAATAATTATATAATAATATTATTATTATTAATAGTAATATTATTATTATTATTATTTTGAATGTGTTGGACCAAAACTAGTGACAAAGTTTTGACCAAAGACCACTTTCAAATTAAGTTTAAACTTTAAGGACTAAAATTTTATTTTTTTTTAAATTTTCGTGAAAAGCCAATGCTAGTTTTTTATTTTATAAAAAAATTAAATAATGCAATGCATGCCAAGATCAAATTTTAACCATGAACCATTTTTAAAGATGCAGAGACCAAACAATAATCAAATTTTAACCATGAACCATTTTCAAATTAAGATCAAAATTGGATCAAAATCATAATTTTCCTTTAATTTAATAAATTATATTAGTACTAGAAAGTTTATCTTTTGAAACTTTCTATTTAAGAAACCCTAAAACAAAGACTTTACTTAAACTTTAAGTCGACGTTGTTCATAAGATATCTCATTCATTCTAATTATAAAAGGTAATAAATTGAATTGATTTTTTTAAAAATAATAGAATTAATCTGAAATAAAATAACATAACTCGTTGTTTCAAAACTGAAAACTTTAATATAATTATCATAATTAACTTTCCTAATATATATATATATATATATATATATATATATGAAAAAAATTAGAAACTTAATGTTTTTAATTAAGTAGAAACGTCATTAAGAGATTTTCTTTAGATGTATTAATCTCAAAAAATACTAAACCACTGGATGCTATGTTGTGATTATCATCACTGACATCTAAATATGCAGGCCTTATATTAGATGCTCTTAGAAAAAAAAATGGAATAAAAATCTTTAATAACATTTTACTGAGCGATATTTAATTATCTGTTTTTAAGTTTTAAGGCGAAAAAGGAGTCCAGATTTTTTATTAATTTTTTTTGTTAATATTAAAAATATATTGTATTAATATTTTAAATAATTTTTTAATATATTTTAAAATATTAAAATTAATGATAATTAATATATTATGAAAGTACAATAAAAAAAATCAACAAAAATCCAAATTCGTGAAAAAAATGAGTACTGAGCGATATTTAATTATCTGTTTTTAAGCTTTAAGGCGAAAAGGTGAGTCACGCTTCCTGGCCACCAATCCAAAACCCGGGGTGGGTGCGGGTCCACATTTTCAACCCGTGAATTCATTTTAATTCATATCACTAAATTTGTAAAATTAAGATTGGACTGTAGACATTTTTTTAATTAAAACAAAAATAATTTAAAAGATTAACTTTTATGTATTATAATTTTTAATAATATAAATATAAAATAATATTATAATTTTAATCATTAACATTTATAAATTAATATAAATTAAATTTTAATTATTAATTATAAGAGTAATTTAATATATAAATATAATAATTATTTTAATTTATTTAATTAAAAAATATTAATTAATCAATTTAAATCTTAAAAAATATTTATATAATTAAATATGCTCATAATTAATATATATATATATATATATATATATATATATATATATTATTTTTTAAAATAATTAAAAAATTATAAAAAAATAACTAGCAGGCCAGTCTTCCATTCCGGCCCATCGAGGTGGGTTATAATTTTTGGCCTTTTTGTTGTGATAAATCAATCCAACCCTTCTGGAGTTGGTGGGCCAATAATAGTCTGGACCAAAATCTTGGTTCACCTGTTTTGCTACTCTTACTAAACTTATTACATAGTTAAACTTAGGTATAATTACTGATTTGGTACCTAAACTTTTTCGTTAAGTTCAATTTGGTATCCAAATTTTTAGTTTATTCAATTTAGTACCTCAATTTTTTAAAGAGATTCAATTTAGTTATCTCCGTTAAGTTGGAGTTAACATCGTGTTCGTACAGGACACGTGTCAAATTATGAAATTTTTAATTTTTTAATTTTTTTAAAATTTTTTTTTTCAAAAAATTTAAAAACTGTCACATGTCAGTTTATTATTGTGCCACGTGGCAGCTTACAATCATAACACATGGCAGTGGTAATAGTTGTTTTCAATTTAGTACCCCAATTTAAATTTTTGGTTCAATTTAGTACCCCAATTTTTTAAAATGATCCAATTTCGTCATTTCCAATTTGAGACCAAATTAGTAACTAAGTTTAATTATAACTTATATATACATGTTAAAATAATTGTTTTGAATTTATACTTCAAATCACTACACCTAAATATTCAAATTATTTTATTTTTTACAAGTGTAAAAAATTTCATGTGTAAAAAATTACAAAGGTTAAAATGTCAAAAATAAAATAATTTAAGTATTTAGGTGAAATGATTTGATGTATATATTAGAAAAAGTTATCGTAACATGTATATATAAGTTGTAATTAAGGTTATTTACTAATTTGGTCTCAAATTAGAGAGAACGAAATTGGATCATTTTAAAATATTTGGGTACTAAATTGAACCAAAAATTTAAATTGGGGTACTAAATTGAAAACAACTATTACCATTGCCAAGTGTCATCATTGTAAGCTGCCATATGGCACGATAATAAACTGACACGTGACAGCTTTTAAATTTTTTTGAAAAAAAATATATATTTTTTTTAAAAAATTAAAAAAAAATTAAAAATTTTATGGCTTGACATATGTCCTGTGCGGACACAATGTTAACTCCAACTTAACGGAGAGGACCAAATTGAATCTCTTTAGAGAATTGGGATACTAAATTAAACAAACCAAAAATTTGGGTACCAAATTGAACTTAACGAAAAAGTTTGGGTACCAAATCAATAATTATACGTTAAACTTATTACATGTTTAATCACCTATAAGTTAAATCAAATATAAGAAATGGAAGAATTTGTTTTGTAAACCATTATAATCATATCAAAGAGATTGTGATTTATTGTGACCCTCTTTGTTCAAGTGATTGTGTATCACTCATACTCATTATAATGCGAAGCCATAAGTTTGAACACGTGTCTCAAGTTTGTCATACCAAACTTCAAACTTGTGAATGACTTTCCTAAGGTAAGTATTTTCAGATGTTTCAAATCACGCGATATCAATTCTAATAATCTTCCTAGTAACTCCAAGTTGTTTAGTATCAAATTCATCATTCGATTTATCCTTAACCTTTTCAACCTCACGCTTACTATTAATTATTATCATAATATGATCAACATATAATAACAATATTATAAAGCAATCTACTCCAATAAAGTTTTCAATTTGAAAAAAAAAAGAGTTAAATTTTAAAAGTTAAAAATATTTAATATTTTACAACATTCATAGTACTTAAAATTTGTTTTGTAATAATTTAAATAAAGTGTTAAATTTAGTTAATATAAAGATTTTGTTAAAGAATATTAAATTATTTGATAATAAAAATAAAAAATTTAAATATTGATTTAATTAATAATTTTAAGTGTATTTATAATTAAATATATTTATTACACATATTTCTGAAAATTATTTTTTAAAAATAAATTGGTTGTAATATCTAAATGAAATAAGATTTATTTTTTTGTTAAGAGTAATCAAAAGTTTTAAATTGAATAAATATTTTTTTTTGGATTTAATGACATTTGAAAAGTTTATTTTGTTGAAGTAAAATAATAAAAAATAATAATTAAACATGTTATAAAATAAGAAATAAATAATATATGAATTAAAATTATTAAAATTTTACTAAGTTATTAAATATTATAATAATTTTGATGGGTTAATTACGTAAGATCTAAAATATAATATTAATTTGAGTTGCGATCCTATTGTTATTGTTAATAAAATAACATGTTACGTTTGTAATATTTTATTTTTGAACAATATTTTTTTATAATAATTTTTTATTTGAAATAATAATATATTTTAAATTGTTTAATAATAAGAAAATATTTTGATAATAAAAATTGAAAAGCTAAGTTGTATAGTTAATTAATTATTGAAGTTAATAGTGTAAATAGGCATTTATTGAAATTAGTGTTGTTTCTTTTGAGGGATTCAAATGTGATTTTGGAGTGGATTAGAGGGTGAAGTTTGTGAAATATTGTGACTAAATTGACTAATATGACATATTAAAAAAACTTTCAAATAAAAAAAAATTAGATTATTAAAATATCCCTATTGTTATACGTTATATAAAATTATATATAAATGATTTATAATTATTTTATAAATTTTATTCAATGATTGAAATCATAAAAAAAAATATTCAAAAAAATAAATAATACACTATATTTTGTATGAAAATAAATTTAATATGTAAGGTAGAAAATAAGTAAATATTACGAGGGTAGCATGGGAAAAATAAATATAAAGAAGATAAGTTAGTCTTTTAACATCTGTCACCCTCCCATCTCATCAAGAGTAGAGGGATGACATTTATTGCGAATCATGTTAATTCTCCATCCTTATCCCTATCCCTTTCTATCACTAAAAAAACTAGGGGTGGGCATGGATTGGATTTTTAATGATCCAATCCACATCCATTTTAGATTCAAATAATTGGATTAGATTTTTGACCCAAATCTATTTTTTTATTAAAAGTAGTTTGGATTTTTTTAAAATTCAGATCCAAATATTTGGATCAAGATTTAAATCCAATCCAAATATTTGGATCAAGTTCAAAATCCATAATCCATTTTTTATAAAAGAAATTTAAATTGATTTTTTTAAAACTTGTGTCATTAAGGCCCGGATGACCTGGATGGGCCCGACGACCCGGACGGACCCGACGACACGGACGATCCAAACGAGCTTAACGACCCGAACAAGTCAAACAACCCGGACGGGCCCGACAACACGAACAGGCTCGACAACGTGAACGAGCCCGACAACCCAAATGAGCCCGACGACCTGACAAGCCAAACGAGCCAGACGGGCCAGACGACCGAACGGACCCGTCCAAACAGTCGGGCCTAATCAGGTAGTCGGGCACGTTTGAGTCGTGGGGTCGTCTGGGTGCGTCAAGTTCGTTAGGCCCGTCTGGGTCATCGGACCCATCTGGGTCGTCGAGCATGTTCAGGTCGTGGGGCCCGTCCGGGTCGTAGGGCCCATCCAGGACGTCGAGCTCGTTTGGGTTGTAGAGCCTGTACAGGTCGTAATCCCCGTCCGGGTCGACGTACCCGTTCGTGTCATCGTGCCCATCTGGGTCGTAACGCCTGTGTAGGTTGTCAGACCCGTCCGGGTCGTTGGGCCCGTCTAGGTCGTCCACCCCATTCGGGCCCGTCTGGGTCTTTGGGCCTGCCTGACCTGTTCGGTTCTTCAAGCCCGCTTGACCCATTCGGGTCATCGGGCCCGCTTGGCCCGTTCGGGTTTTCGAGCCTGCTTGGCCCGTTCGGATCTTCAAACCCGCCTGGCTCATTCGAGTCTTCGGGCCCACCTGGCTCATCAGGTCATTGGGCCCGCCTGCCCCGTTCGGGTCATTGGGCTCACTCGAATTTTTCGGATCGTTGGGCTCGATCGACTCGTTCGCTTTGTCGAGCCCGCCTAGCCCGTTCATATCTTTAGGCCCGCCCAACCTCTTATGGTCGTCGGGCCTGCCCGATCCGTATAGGTTGTCGAGCAAGGTCCGTCCAAGTCTGAATTTAGCATAGTCCATCTTAATCTTTAGTCTAACCCAACTAAAAATTTAAATTGAAAATTTGGATTGGATTTTTTGGATTATCCACATTTAAAAATCTTGATTTATAAAATGGATATCCAATCCATAAAATATATAAAATATAAATTAGATTGAAATCCATATCCATTAAATGGATTTTAAATGGATTGAATTTTTTTAAAAATGGATTATAAATGGATTGGATTGGAGCAAAAGTGGATTGGATCAAGAAAATTAGATTTTTTGTCCACCCCTACAAAAAACGAACAAGGTAATCACCCTCTAATATTCGCTTCTCATTCCTCTTGAATAGTGAATCTACTCAAAAGAACATAGTCTCAATGAAAATTGGAATCAATCCCTCTTTGAACCATTGTCTCAATCTAGTCATCCAACTTTATAAATATGTGAAATTAATCTTGTTAACCAAATTTTGTTAGGTTTATTCAATGTTTCAAACTTTAAACACGTTTTATGATGATATTTGAGTTGTTTAAACTGATTGACTTGTTACCACTTCAATGGTAGTTGAGAAATATGTTTGAAACATCAAATAAATTTAACAAAAATTTGGTTAGAAAGACTAAATCCACACTTTTTTGTTAAAGATGAAGGAATATATTGTTTTAAAGTTTCAAAAATGAACTATTTGTAATATTTATTGAAAGTTAGCGGACTTAAGAAAAATTTGATTAAAAAGACTAAATTCACACATTTTTTAAAGATGAAAGATTATATTGGTCTAAAGTTTTGAAGATTGATTTTTTCTAATTTTCACTAGAAGTAGTAGGATAAAAAAAATATTTAAACCTTCAAGTTAATAATATTGTTTATTAAAATGATAAGAAAATTTATAAATTCAAGTTAATAATATCTACAAAATAGATAAATAAATTTATAAACTTATTAATAATAAAATATATATTAATTATTTAATATTTATATAAAATGTATTAAAAATAATAATGAAAAATAAATAAACTTTCTATGATTTTTATGTTTAAAAAAAATTAAAAAGAAAGTTGGAATTCAGTTTCGCCAAACCAAATTCTAATCTATCTTTTTTAATAATTATGAAAAGTAAAAAGTATTATTTAAGTAAATATTGTGAATAATATCTCATTAGTAAAATTTTATTGGAAATTATGTTATTTTAAATAAAACTTTACCAATGATTATAAATGGTAAACAGTATTATTTAGATAAATATTTAAAAAGATAATTAGTGGAGCATGCTACTTTTGAAAAAAAAATATAAGAAAAACACTTGCAAATAAATTATAGTTTTTTTTTCTACAAATAAAAAAAAAAGACCTAAAAAAAAGCAAAATAAAAGAAGAACAAAATCATAATAAACAACAAAACAATTATTCCAACACCAACTCAAACCAAGTGATGGTTAATTCTGACATCAGGTCCTTTTAAATGCTATCATTACATCAAAGTAACAAGAAGTTTAAAGAAAATGAGATTTTATTTGGGAATCACTTCTCTATTCTTCCAAATGAGAATTAAGGAAATGAGATTCCATTTAAGCAAAGAAGTTATATTTCAAAATTCAAAAATCATATTAGCAATTGATTTATTTATTTTTATTTATTGTTATAATACTACTATTGATTGATCATAAATAATTTTAAGTCTGGTTTTAAAATGGTTATAAAAGTTAACAATTCTATAATGCATGTTAATCTGTATTTTGTAATTAATCTCATTTTAATCAAATTTAATTATACTACTTTAATGATTAACTTTACACTTAGCATGTTTTCTTGCAACTTTTATTGCAATTTCTCACACTCACTCACCTGCATGTTCTTCGAAACGTCGTCGTTTGAGAAGTGGTGTTGATGAGAAATGAGAAAATAGCCGTTGTGACACTTGCGAACCATATAAACCAATCGGTTCGCTACCTGGCTTCATAATAAAGTTCAAAAGAAAATTGGACCGTTAGAGAACTAACCGTTACACTTTCCGCTCAACATTACACACATTCCCTCCGCCTCGTTTCTTTCCTTTCACAGAAGCACCAAATAAAACACGCTCTCTCCCTTTCCCTCTCTCTTATTAATCACTTCTCGAGTTCTCGACGTTAAACCCTAATCGGAACGTGAAATGGCGGTGACGGAGGAAACCGGTGGCGCCACCGTGATGGACGAGACCTACGAGTTCTCGGCGCCGCGATTCTTCGACTTCATTAAAGGAGAGACCGATGAGGAATCGCTTAAGGCGGAGCTCTGGTTCGACACCGCTCTCTCTTACGCTCCTTCTCGTAGGTTCCTGCTCTCTCTTTTTATTTCTCAGTTCTTGCTCATGATCAATCTCTTTTATTCTATAATTCTATAATGATAATAATAATAATTATAATATTGATTGGTTTCAAGGATTTTAGGATTTGGATTTGAGAGAAGTTAGGGTTGTCGTCTTTATATTGAGGTTTTGTTTCGTAGGTGAGTTTAATGATCGGAAATATTGAAATGAAGTGAGGAAATTAGTTCTTTCTTTTGTTCTTATTGGTTCCTATCATTGTGGAATATTTAAATGACACAGTATGGTGTGAATGCGAATTTTTTTTCTTTCATTTTCGTTAAAGTTTCTCCTGTAATTTATGATAGGGTTGCTTTGCTTCCAATTGCTTCATAGTTTTTAGTTGCATTTGGTTCTATGCAGATGTTTGATCTCAGCTGTGTTTCGGACTCTGTAATTGATACTCAACTCTTTCACTCATTCCAACAAATTGTGATTAGTGAATGGCTCTCAGCCTAAAAACTGTTCTGTTAAAGTATCCTGGTTTTACATATGTTGTGAATGGTTTTCAGCCGAAACTTAGTGATTTCTCCATTTGTTGTTTTAGAAAGTGTTCAAAGTCTGTAGTGTTTTTAATAGGAAATAGCAATTAAACTTTGTTGGTTCTTCTATGTGTTGTCACAAAGTGATTTGTGTTAACGAATTAGTTGGCTGAACTTTTCTGGGTTTTCAAATTTGTTGCAGCATTCATGCCTAAAATCAAGACTGCTAGATCTATTACTGTAGATACCTTGTGTGATTTTAGTGAAGCAGACAAAATGCAGAAGGTACTATTATCTATTTCAGTTTTGGTCGAGTGTATAATTGAATATTCACTCTTTAATCACAATATATTATCTGCTGTTTTGATAGATGTTAGCTAGTGTTGATGATAATGCTCTGGAAAGGAATATATACCCACAGAGCATGGCTGCCAAAACAGAGGAAGTTGAAGCTGATAAAATGCAGAAGGTACTGTTGCATCAGTTTTCATGATAAATATGCACTTTTAGATTTGGTTAGTTTGACTGATTATATTTCATTTTACTAGGCACCAGCAAATGTTGATGAGAAAGTTCTGGAAACTAATCTCAAACCCCAGTGTTTGGCTGTCACTAGTGTAAAGGAAGATGATGCACCTTGCACTGATAAGGAAAGAAGTGAGAATGATTATAAAGGAGATAGTGGATGCTTTGTTTCATCAGCTGAAGGAGCACCTGCTGAAGTAGCAAAAGATGCTTGCACTCCGAAACCAGCTTTGCTAAAAAAAGTTACCACTTCCACTAATTCCAAGAAGACCCAGAATAAGAAGATTCTTACGAATACAAAACCTCAGCTAAAGTCAGCAACTGGGAAGAGCATTGGTGGGACTCTTCACTTATCCCAGGAGAATCAAGCTATTAAGAGGCAAAAATTGGATGGAGGAAAATCTAGACAGGTAATTTTGAACTTCACTGTTGCATTTTTGGTCTTTACATAAAATGCGTTCTAATTTATTTTTTAACTTTACAGATTCTGAATGTCAAGCATCAAACTTTGCCTCATAACAAATCAAAATTGGGTTTTACGATGTCTTCTAGCACTAGTAAAACTAATAAGGAGGACAGAAAGGTTTGTTTCGTCCCATTAATTCTCATATATTAAATCAAATACTTTATGTTTCAAATCTCTTTGGTTCTTTTTCTTCACTTGTTGAATTATGTATTTGAAGGTTTATGTTCGTGAGACACCAACAACTCCTGCATCTGTACCATTTATATCAATGGCAGAAATGATGAAAAGATTTCAGTCCAGTACTAGAGATCTAGCCCTGCCTAGCGTTGTTTCTCATGTATGGATCAAACTTTCTACTTCCACTTCATGTTTTAGTGCTCGAATAATTGTTTTACTAAATATTCATAATGGTGCTTCTTTGGTTCAGACAAAACCAAAACTTACATTGACTAGGCCTAAGGAGCCTGAATTTGAGACATCTCAGCGCGTTCGCCCAACTAGGGTGAAGAGTAGTGCAGAACTTGAGGAAGAAATGATGGCTAAAATTCCAAAATTCAAGGCTCGAACATTGAATAAGAAGGTACTGTTTTCATTCTTGTTTTCTGTTATTCTTCACTTTCATTTGTGTGTTTTTTATGTGTTTGTTCTTCTCTATTCTAGATTTTGCAAACTGCAACTTTGCCTCCTATTCCAAGAAGTACACCTCAGCCACCAGAGTTTAAGGTAAACCATCACCAAAGAATAGAAGACTGAATTGCAAATGAAAAATATACAAACTTATTCACGCACATTACAAGTGCCAAATGGCTATATTCTGAATTACTGACTTCTTATTTTCTTCAGGAATTTCGTCTGGAAACTTTGGCTAGAGCCCATCAGAATGCAGACACTGCTTCAATATCTTCAACAGAGGTGTCCCATAAGGTATCTTTTAGAAACAACTGAATCAACTATTTGTCACTTCGATCCACTACTCACTTCGATCCACTACTCACTTCTCTTTGTTAAACAGGGGAATTCATGGAAGCCTCACCATCTTACAGAACCCAAAACTCCATTACTTCAAACTTCACTAAGAGCCCGCCCACCCAAGGTGAAAAGCTCATTAGAATTAGAGCAAGAGGAGCTTCAAAACATTCCTAAATTCAAGGCAAAACCTCTAAATAAGAAGGTAATAGTGTCGTCAACTGAGATTTTACCCATTTCTAAGAATTTACTCTATCAATTAACTAACCGTAATTTTTCTTTCAGATCTTTGAAAGTAAAGGGGATATTGGAATATTCTGCAATACCAAGAAGCATGTTACTGAACCTCAAGAATTTCATTTTGCCACAGATGAAAGGATTCCACCACCTGCTTCTTCCGTGGCTGATTTATTTAGCAAGGTATTGATGAAGTATCTGCTCGCAGAGATATCTAGAATATTAAAATAATATTTTTCTTTTCAGTTCTGGAATCATTTTTATCGTGTGAGATTAATCATTTTATCTTTTATGGTTGCAGCTTTCTTTGAAGTCTGAATCTGAACGGAACCATAACCCAATTAAAAGAAACACAACTCCAAATCCATTTCATCTCCACACAGAGGTTCATTACTTCCCCTTAGGTTGAAACTGCAATGTTTGATCTAGTTATTCTTATACCGATTCTTAACCATGACAGGAAAGAGGTGCCGAGAAAGAGAAGAAACTGGTCATGGAACTTCTGCACAAACAGTTGGAAGAGGAAATAGCAAGGGTTCCCAAGGCTAATCCATACCCTTACACCACCGATTACCCTGTGGTACAGAATTTTTGTCGATCAAAACTTTTTTGTCTGTTTGCTAGTTGAAAAAAATTGATGATGTGTACTGTGAATATCATTTGCAGATCCCACCAAAACCAGAACCAAAGCAATGCACAAGACCAGAGCCATTCCAATTGGAGAGTTTGATGAGACATGAAGAAGAAATGCAAAGGGAACAGGAAGAAAGACAGAGAATAGAAAGAGAAGAGGCCCAGATGAGAGAGTTTAAAGCACTACCAATCTTAAAAGAGTGAGTGAAGAAAAAAGCAAGACCTTTTTACTTTAATGTGCAGATGGTGAAACTACAAAAGAACTAATTTTTTTTTTCGTGGATATTATAAAATGCAGGGACCCAATCCCTCTTCCAGTGAAGGTCCGCAAACCTCTCACACAAGTTCAGGAATTTAGTTTACATGTGAATCATCGAGCTTTGGACAGAGCACAATTTGATGAAAGGGTAATCAAAAATTTCATATAGCTTTTGTGAGGTTTTACTTTGAAAGTACTGAAATAGCTTGTTTTTACAGATTAAAGAAAAAGAAATGGTGTACAAACGATACAGAGAGGAGAGTGAAGCAGCAAGAATGGTATGTCAACTATGTCTGCAATTTAATATCTGGGAATAAGATAGTATCTGATTGATACTGATAAGTGATATGTACCATGAATGTGCAGATAGAGGAAGAGAAAGCTTTGAAACAATTGCGAAGGACGATGGTTCCTCATGCCAGACCAGTTCCAAGTTTTGATCATCCTTTTTGTCCCCAAAAGTATGAGTTTAAAACCTAACTAAATTTTCTTATACTTTTTACATTGTAAATTTTTTATTGCTTATTGTGTTCTCTCACCATGTTGCTTTTAGGTCTTCCAAGGACATAACGAAACCCAAATCACCAACTTTGCGTGTATTCCAGAGAAAGGAAAGACGAAAGGTATTCACTGGAACAGTGGTCTCGAGTCCTGCCTCTAACATGAGATGATTTTTTCAGGAGCAAGTGTAATTGTTCAAGAACTCTTGAATCCTCTCTAAGCGGTGTTGTGTAAGAAAAACTCTTGAATTCTCTCCAAGTGGTGATGTGTCTGTAATACTACTCTTCTCATAGCTCCTAAAAAAATCCCAATTCTTTGATGTATATTTTCCCAAAACATGTTAAATATGTATTAGTTTAGGCATCACAGTGTGATGTCAACATTAACAAGTGATATTTTTCTCGGTAGATTAATAATGCTAATTATATTGATGCTCCATTTGTGTTTATTCTATCATAAGTTTCACATATCTGCACGATCCATTATCTTCTTTATTCACATTTATCTTTCTTTTTCATGTCATCTTTCTATTTTAATTGGCACTCTATATCATTAATGAAAGTATATCTTTTTATATTTATCATGAATAAAATTAACTTAAATATGTATTAATTTCTGAAATTGAGATAAATACATTTTTGGTTTCCAAATTAAAAAAAAATGTATTTTTAATTTTTAGGAAAAAAAATATTAATATGCTGTATTTGTTTTTCAAATAGTTTCATGTTTAATTTGGTTACGGATATTTTAGTTTAATATTTAATATTTATATTCTGTATTTATTTCGATTTGGTCTAATCGGCTAAATATGTAAGTTACCTTACCATAGACATAATTAAATTATGTAAAATGTAAAATTGAGAATTAAATTAAAATTATTAAAAATAAAAGGGTTAAATATGTTTTTTGTGTCTTAAGTTTCAGTAAATTTTGAAATTAATCTATTTTGAAATTTTAGATCAATTTAATCCTTTTTTCGAAATACGTAGATTTAGTCATTTTAATCAAATTTTGTTAGGTTTATTTGATATTTTGTACACATTTCAAGATTGTATTTGAGTTTGATTTAGTCATTGTAATCAAATTTTGTTAGGTTTATTTGATGTTTTCGTACACATTTCAGGATTGTGTTTGAGTTGTTTATATTGTTTGACATATTTTTGTTTTTATATTAAGTCAAATACTAAAATGTCAAATAAACTTAATGAAATTTGATTAAAATAACGTATTTTGAAAGATGAAGAAATAAATTGATTCAAAATTTCAAAATAAACTAATTCCAAAATTTACTGAAAGTTAAGAAACAAAAACATATTTAACCCAAATAAAATAAATGGCACGAAAAATGTATATTTGGAGATTACAAAATCATAATTCAACAAAAAACTTTTCATATGTCTTTAATTAAACGTGTTTTTAAAGTCAAATTCAAAAAATAAGTGTTTCATCATTATAGGATGTTAGTAGTTTTAAGCAATAGTAATATTTTATGAACTTTAGCATGTTTGACCCTAAAATAAATTTAAGAATGAAATATTTTATTTAAAATTTAGTTTTTAAATTTTTTTTTATGTAAAATTATCTATGAAATTTTTGTAATTAATTTTATTTAATACTTCCACAATTTAATTTAAACAAAAATTTTAGTTTCTCATCAAAATATAGACAGAAAATAGGAGTGACAAAATGAGCCCGTTGAATATGGTTGGGACGGGCCAGAAAATGGAACCCATCTCATTTTATGACAGGTTGACGGGCTAACGCCCGTTTGGCCCATCCTTTTTTTCAAAGAAAAAAAATTATATTCTTAAATTGATTACCTACTAAATTATTGATTAGAAGAGAAAATATAAGGAGGAGAACACTACAGTAATGTATGGAGATAAAAATCACATTCATTCATGAAAATAAACTCTTAAGAACTTAAATTTTATTATTCATGTTAACTATTAATAAAAGTGAAGAAGCAAAACACAAAAAACATTGATACGGGCCATAGGTTGGCCCACTTTATTTGATATTGACGGGCCACGGGCCAATCGACGACCAACTCGTCTTGCAACCCAACGAACTGACGAGCCAAACAGTCGAGTTAATATGCACTAACATGCTAAAATTCTTGATCCAACCACCTTATTCTCTATAGGCTGACGGGTTGACCCGTTGGACTAATTCGTTTTGCCATCCATAGCAGAAAAACATGCAAAACTCAAATTGAAAAAGACCGAAAAGTAAAACCAAACAAAAAAAATGACGCAATTTTAATCCTAATACAAATTCAACTAATAGGATAAAAATAACAGTAACATGAATATAAAGAAAAAATATACTAACTAAAGATAAGGATAAAACTATTGGTAAAGAAAAACCTTGAGTACTTTAATAGAAAGAAAAACTTATAATTAATGTTGCCTCCAAGTTTAATGTTTTGTAAATACTATAATTACTTGGTAAGATTGAAATTGTTTTATCTTAATAATCTTGTAGTTGTTTCTCATATAAATATACTTTGAGCAAAAATATTAATTAATCAAAACTTAAAACTATTTATTATATTTAAAATTATAAGATTTCTTAACTGTCGTGATAAACTAATTGATGTTTATCATTTAAATCATATCATCTAGGTTAAATTATTCTAGAGGATCTCATGTTTGTAATGAAATCTCAAGTATGTCTCCTTTTTATTTGACTCAATTGGATCTCTATTTTGAAAAATTCATTGTAATTAGGTTATTTTCATTAGTAGTATAGTAACAGTGTTAACTATGTATCATGTGTCAACATGTGGTTTTTTTAATTTTTTTAAAATAAAAATTGTCACGTGTCAATATGACATTGTGCCACGTGGCAGAGACAATGTGATGTGGCAGTGATAATGCCACATGTCAATATTGGATGTGAAAAGTCTCAATATAAACCATATATTTGTTATTTTGTTTCAATTTGATCCCAATTTTTTTAAAACTGAATCAATTTCATCCTTATACTAAATTTAATTTTTATATAAATTTTACAATGGTATTTTTATTATAATTGATATTTTTAACAAAATTATGTTTATTTAAATGTATATTTTGCATTGAATTTTATTTAAATTTTTTTTAAATATTTATATATTTAAAATTTATAGATAAATGTTAGAGTTGCATTTACAATAAAAAATTTATAAATTCAAATATAAAATTTTAAAACAATTTTATAACAATTTAAAATAAATATATTTATTTAAAAATTTACAATTCAATTTATAATGTTGTTATTTTTAAACCAACTCTAACATTTGTCTATAAATTATTGATATATAAATACTTGAAACAATATTTAAATAAAATTCAGATGAAAAATAAAAACTTAATCTTGTTAGAAATATCATTGTGACATTTATATAAAGGTAAAATTTTGTCTCAATTTGAATAGGGATTGAAATTGATTCAATTTTTAAAAAAATTGGACCAAATTGAGCCAAAATAACAAATACAAAAACTACATTGAGATTTTTTACATCCCATAATGACACATGACGCTGTCACTGCCACATCACATTGTCTCTACCACGTGGCACAATGTCAGATTGACATGTGACAATTATTTTTTTTTAAATATATAAAAATATTAAAAATTAAAAAAAATAAAATTAAAAAGAAAAAAAACAATGTACTAACATATGACACATAGTTAATATCATTACTATACTACTAATGTAAATGACCTAATTGCAACGAATTTTTCAAAATAGGGACCAATTGAGTTAAATAAAAAAAAAGACCTACTTGATATTTTGTTACAAAAATGAGAACCTCTGAAATGATTTAACGTTATCATCTAATGATGATATGTTCTTGGTTAAATACCATAAAGGGTATTGTAACTCAAAGATCTTCATCAACCAAACTATACTTTTTTAATAAAAAGTGTTTTACATCACAATCACTTTCCATATTCTTGATACAACGCTCAATACCATAACTTCTCTTTATTAGGAATTCACTTTTAGTTTATTTTAAAATGGTATAATTTTTTTTAGTTCATTTATTTGTTCATTAGTGCAACAAATACTTTGTTATGTCAGTTAAAAAATATTACCTATGACGGTTCTGGAACAGTCATAGATACAACTGATATAGAAAATTTATACTTTTTTTGTCGACTATGTTACAACTGCCATAGAAAGTCTCACTTCCATTCCATTCATAAATTCTACATGAAATTCTAATTTTCCCATGACAACACGTTTTACTCTAACCTTATGTTCACCATCATCGTCATTCACTCTCTACATCGCTTCCTCCGTCACTTCGTTCACATCCACAAGATATGTGTTCTCACCTCCCCTTTCTTCGCCTTCAATACCATTTTCGCCATGCACTTATTCGTCAAGGAAAAACATGAAATAGGCTTCTACAAAAATTAAAATTAGTTTGTACATAAGTTAATTCGTAAAAAAAAAAATCAAAATTTTCTAATTTTTATTTCTTAACTTTTGCATACAAAAAATTTTGTTCCTTTTATCTCTTATATTGAAAACAAAATCCTAATGAAAAATTGTTCAAATATATGCGTAAATCAATTATTAAAATATTATAATTTTTACAAATATCTGAGATGTATATGAAACAAAATAAGTAAACCATTCATGATACATATTTTATTAATCTTAAGATAGATGGTTGATTTTTGTGGTAAAAATAGAAAAAAAAAATTGAAAAGAAGATGATATGGGTTGTTCTCCAGCTAACGAACAAAAAAATGTATTATTAACAAACTCTAAGTGCTGAGAGGATATATAATTATATAATTATATAATGTCACAATGGGGTTTGTTATGCTCTTCGAATTTAGTTAAGGTACATGCATTTTGAACAGGTGTTTATATTCGAAATGATGAATTTAGAATACTGGAGAAATTATTTTGCTAAATCTGCGTATGGCAATAAGTAAGCAAATGAGCACAAGAGTTTTCTGTCCTTTTAAGGAATTGTAAATAAATAAACAAAATTAAAACTGTCATAAATTTTAGAGGGTGCAAACCAAAGTACAAAACTTGTATGCAACAAGTTGAAAAGGTTCACATAAATTCATCATAGTTTTAAGTTGAAAATTTTCCTATGTACATGCAGAGTAAGTCCTTACATCAACAATATCAAAACTGTCTATATAACCTCTGGGGACGTTCATATTATTTAACTATATATAGTTTTGTAGTTAAAAATTTTGCTATGTACGTACAGAATAAGTTCTGGCATTCATAAATTCAAAAGCTGTCTTTAATGTTTCACTCCTTCCGCCTGTATGCCAGAATCTGAAGCAGAAGAAAAAGGGTACAAAAATTAGTCAATACTTGAACAAGCAATAATATTCAGTAAAAGATGCGTCTTGATTCATACTCACCATATGCGCCCTTTGAGATATACATTTGGATTTAAGTTCTGTCAAAGATTCATGCCCTTGCAGAGTTTCCAATTCATCTTTGCTAGGATCTATAATCAGTGCCGTTAACTCATCAAAGGATGAAGTCTCATCAAACGACTTGTCACAGACTGTATTGCAGCATCCTTTAACTGCCAATATCTCAACGTCTTCAATTGGCAAAGATGTCTGGCCAGCAACATACTATGCACAAAAAGGATCCATGGAAAAAAAATAGAAAATCATCATCAGGCTTATAATTGGATCATCCAGAAAAGAACATCATGCAATCACTTTCATCGAAAAAATGCTTTCATTGCGTAAATGTCAACAACATAAGCTAGTAAGCGTGAATCTATGAACTCCAGTATTGATGTCACGACACAACATTGTTAAAATTAAAACTTGACTACAAAGTATCATTGTAAGAAACAAGTGATCAAAGAGAAGCTCACCTCACAAAGGTGCTTCACAGACAAAGTTGGTCGACAGCAAAGGTGTGGCTGCTGCAAGCTTGGTGTACTTTGTTTGTCCAGAGACAAAAGAATGAGATGGACGTCTAACTGCAAAGATGAACATAGGCTCTATAAATTGAATTCAAACTGGGATATATTCATCATTGTATAGGGAATTCAGCTGTAAGCTATACCTCATCAGTGTTTTCATTCAAATTACGGAGATAATCAACTAACTTTGCCAAGCGGCTACTGCGGGCACTTTTGCTATTGATACCATTGCCACTGCCACTGCCATGCCGTGTGTGACTCCTAAAACCACCCCTTCCCCAAGTTAGCTTTTGAGGTTTTGACAACGGTCTAGAAGAAATTCCTCGATTCTCTCTTACGTCCACATCACTTTCTATGCATCCACCCTCAGGACTTGCTGTCGATGATGATGGCTGAGAAGGCCGAACTCGGGTTCGCCTCTTTCGCCTTCTCTGCCTAAATTCTGTACATCGCTCATCTGTGGAAGATGAGTCCTTTTCATTATTATCATTTTCATCCTCATTATCTTCAGATCCTTGATTATCAATTACTTGGTTTTGTCTCCTAGAAAGAACATTTCGTTGATTGCGCTGTGATCTTGTTACAAATGAGCCTGGTGTATCTCTACGTCTCTTAACCAGTGCTTCAGATTGTCGTTGAACAACTTTTGCAATTGAAGCTTGAATCTGTCAGAAAAGCTATCAAATGACAACCTAGTAGCAAAGTACTCTTGAACATGGTAAGATCTGACTATATAGAGAATGTTGGCAACTGATAAAATCCAAATAAGGATAACTCTGAACAGTAAGTAAATATAAATTGATGGTGGGAATTTAGGGGCAGCCTAGCGAATAGATAGTCAACAAATCTGATTTTAAAGAAAAAGAAAAGGTCATCAACTATACTAGCATTCCCCTCAAAGGCTAAGATTTGAGCTTCGTAACCCAGGAGTGCTATACATTCAATAACAATTTCACCGTGAAACTTTCCTTAATGGTGTAACTGAAAGTTGAAGCATACTTAAACACGATTGCTCAAAAAATATTTACCAGCTTATTGCGGTTCTTGTCCTCTTCACGAAACTCAAGCTCCTAATAGGTGTGATATAACTAGTTAAACATCGTGAAAGTTTATGTAAAGTCATTAAATATTAAATACAAATCAAGTGAACTATACCTCTTCCTCGTACTTCTCAATGTCTGGATATAAAGCTGCAATTAGAGCATCGTAGTTCGGATCATCTCTCAAAGAACGACGACTGGCACAGTGTGTCCGACAAGCAGGGCATTCATTGTTCCTGAATTACACAAAAAATTAATAATCTAGCTGCATATAGACATTATAGCTATGGTTTTTTAGATAAAAGACAAAAAATAGGCAAGATGAGGAGCAAATTATCAAGAGCAAATTAATTACATAAAGGAAAAAGTCTGGAATGGCTTCATGTAACCTACCCCAGTCGCATCGACTTGTCAATGCATTCTCTGCAAAACCGGTGCAAGCATTCCATAACTGTTCGTGTCTTCTTAATAATACCTGTTTGAGGAAGCATCAGAAATACTGTCATATCTTCAACGAATAGGACGTTTGTTAGAACTCAGGTATAACATGAATAGAAGATTTAAAAATTTCCCTCAAGGATAAAATCCCGCACTACCTAGCAAAATCATAATTAAGACGAAAGGCACCAAAAACAATGGCCAATCAACATTATTGTTGATGTACAAACACCAGATACAGTGAAAAAATATATATAATTGCATTCATTAAACAAACTAGTATGCCTAATTTATAGAAGCAAGTTTCCTATTTTTGATCTTTAGGACTTTTTATTTTAAAAACATGAGTCAACAAAGTAATATGCACTTCTAATAAGAGCTCATTTAATCACTCATCAACTTCAGCTGCTTTAACGATAATCACTCTTTCCTGCTTTATGCAACAAATTTAAAGTTTTGGTTTCAAACTGTTCAAAAGCCTTCATGAACCGAAAATATCTTGAGTTGTACATGATATTTGCTTTCGTTCTTGGAAATTCGCACTGTTATTTAGCACACCTTCACAAAAATATTGGTGAATTGAAGTTGCAAATCTCCCACAGTTGCCCCAAGTGCACACTCCCAAATGACACATGAGAAGAGAATTAGAAAGTGACAACAGAAGCCACGAGAATGAGAGCTCATCTTACTGGTCCTAAATAAGAAATGCATCTGGCTCAGCGAAGACCACAATCTGCCACTGAAGCAAAACCACAAATGGGTTTCAGGATTGACAATCAATCAAATTATAATAATCACTGACCTTTGATCACCGCCTTGATTGGCTGCTTCAAAATCAGAAAATTCTTCCCATCAAGAGTCAAGAAAAACAACAACGGAAGAAGACAAAGACACAAGTCCAGACACAAACTGAGGAAAGCTGAGGTTTAAACAGATTTGACTGTGAATACATTCCTCTGAGTCAAAACAAGTTGACGATACCAAATTAGACTTTATGGTAGTAAAGAAAATGGTAGAAAACAAGAGAAAACAGAAATTTAAGAGAGAATGATCATTGAGGATTGTAGTTATGATTGATAAAGAACTTGAGTGGTTCCTGTACATACACAAGCTGTTACAAGTTGTCAGAGATGCCTTTTCTGACTGACCAATCAATAACTAAATTTTTAATGAACTTCCAAACTCACTTATACAAATTCAATTGTAACACAATTGCAGCCTTGCAGAAAGTTCAGCACTGGCAGTCTATTAAACTGAGCTAGGAATATAAACTCTATTGGAGGGAAATCACTCTTCTTTTGTTTTGGTAATAATTTTCTAGAGTACTTTTAAACCACAAAAGAGATGTTTGCATATTAGAAAGGGAGATTTAAAAGGAGAACAACTGTGGCACAGTGGTAGAAGGAAGGAATTCCACTACAAAGTGATTTGATATCAAATACATCGAAAACAACTAAACAACATCTAAATGAGAGGCCCTGCAACACTTCTCTTCAATTCACATTTCAAACTTTACTCTCCTTCCTTTTCTTCCACCCAACCAAATATAGCACAAAAGCAGCTTTATCATAAAATTGCTTTTTCTATCCCAACCCACCACACGGTAATATCCATTTCTGATATACACATACCACCACCAGCTTCTCTCATCCAGTGTCACAATGTCTAAACACATATATTTTGAAGATGATAGAGTAGTTGTGTAGAAAAAAATGGGGAAACACATGGTTTTAAAGGAAGTAGAAGTAGGTTTCCAAGTTTAGCATAATGCATCAATAAGAATAACAACAACAATAGTCTTAAGCCACATGATGAGGTTAGATAGATGGGCCACATCACATTGAAGAGCTCCAACAAATAAAATTCTCAAGGATATTAGTCACCATAAGATTCCTTTGAAAATATCCTCACATGTCCTTAATCTCCATCCATCTTTTTTTTTTTTTGCAGAACTAAAACTACATGACCTACTTTCATCTCTAATGTCTGCCTTCTTCCACCAACCAAGATAAAAAAATATATTCTCACACATAATTTAATAGCAGAGATGTACCAAGAAATATTAGACTTGATAAAGAAAACACATACCAAGACAAATTGGACATTGGACTTCTTTGCGAATTTCAAGAAGCTCTACAAAAACAAATCTGCAAACGAAGCACAAACATAAGCTTTCATTTACACAAACCTAATAAGAAAAACAGAATTAATAATGCAGTTGATAGCTCGAATATACAGATTGGGTAGTCACAAAAATCTTCACCCACTTGATAGCTAATACTAAATTTGATAAACAGAGTAAAGTTGCAATATGTTTGCACGAAAATACTTCACAGACATTAGCCATAGTCACCTAAGAAGCTACAACAAGGACAAAATACAGTTTTCAAACTTAATTGCAGCTTCTTGCAGATAATTATGTGAACTTTGAACAGATATATTTAATTTGCTATCGTATAAAAATAGACTATGTAATGTGAATGCACTTTTATAGCAAATCATTCATGGACACAAGCTTTAAATTCAAATGAGCATATCTAGATCCTAACCCAAAGGAAAATTACAACAATACCATCGTGATTGTTATTCCAATTCATTATTCAGGACAAATCTAAACCTAAATTTAGAATACGGGTCATGCTTCTCATTTACGTCATCAAACACACACGGAACCTTTCTGAATCATCCCGTTCAATCTCAACATACAAAACAAAACCCACCCCAATAAGTTAGAATATCTAGTATATCTAGTAACTACCTGATGGATCTACTATCCATCTGTTGATTAATTTCTTTCTTCACCCAACCGCAACGTTAGGGATTAAAAAATCACAATGCAATTGCTCATAGAAAAATCTGGGAGCACAACAAAAACTATTGTAACTATGTTCCAAGAATTACAACCACTAAGCAACTTCCTATTCAACTGCAGCCACTTCAATGTTTTTTTATCACCAATCCAAAACTTCACGAAAAACTGACAAATGATATTCTGATTGCCAAAGAAAAACACATTTCAAAACCATTTGAACGAGATCTTCAGCGCATCACGACCCCCAGAAAACACGTCTGATCCAAAGGTAGGACCTAATACCAAAACCTACGCTAAAAACAAATCAACGGCGTCCCACACACGCATAAAGAAGACGAAAATCAAAACATGCAACGGATTACTAATCAAATAGGAGGAATTTGGAAACCAAATAATACGTCATGGCTCAAACAACACTAGCTGGATCAAAATGGTATCATGCGGAGAAACAATAGATTAAATAAAAGCAAGTAAATAATGAGTATGATGCAAGCGAGAGAGATAGTACTCGGAATTGTCTTCGGAGGGAGAAGACGGGGCGCGGTGAGAATCTGAGAAGAGAATGAAGAAACTATGAGAAGAAGAGGAAGAAAATAAAAGAATCTAGAAGAAAGGAAGGGGAATATTAGAAACCTGAACCGTTTGATTCGTAATTATCCTCTTGTTGTTGTGCATCTTCTTCTTCCTCAGTTTTTTCTTGGTGGTGATGTTTGGTGTGGCGGTGGTGATCGTAAGGAGAATCGGGGAAGGAACGCTTCTGAGCGGGCATTGCTATTGGTAACTACGAAGATTTCACTATGTGTGATGATGGTGAGAACAGCGAGAAGAGACTAGGATCAGAAGAAAAGCTAGGACGGAAGAACGAGATTCGCAATTTTGGTGTCAATGCCTTTCTCTCTCTATCTATGCATTACCTTGCAGCGTGTGCTGTAACAATGTATTTAGGTGGATTTCACGTAGATAAATGGATTTATTTGATATATGGTTCGTTTTAGGTTTAGACATATGGTGGGTGATTTAATATGTAAATATATAAGATAATATGATATGACTGGATACACAAAAATATAATAATAAGATAGCAAGGTTATATAAATGATATATGAAAGATAATAAATTAAATAATGTAAGGGATGTATGTAAGATAAAATTCTTATTAAAACTAGTGGAAATAAATTCATGTATGAGCATGCATATCAAAAATATTAATGGTTTCTTACAAAGATTCTCTTCAAGAAAAATGAAATATTATAATAATTATAAAAAAAGAATATTAAGAAAAATATTAAAAATATAAATATTCTTTTAGTTTTAGGATGGTATAATAATATAATATTTGAGGATAATTACTGAGAATTTTTATAAATTATAAAATTAATAAATTGAGTTATAGTGATAAGGATAAATTTGATACTAAATATTGTGTATAAAAAATGAAAGACTAATTTACTTGATTACCAAAGAAAGAAGAGTAAATAGATGGAAGTAGAAGGAAATAACAGTTACAATAGTTTTATTGAAAACCAACGTTACACATGCATCTATATGTGTATATATTTTTTAAATATGCGTAATATTATATTAGTAGATGATAATATTATAATGTTATTAAGTTAATATATATATATATATATATATATATATTAAAATTATATTTATTAAAAATAAAGTAAAATATATCAGAACAAATAAAAGAATAATCATTGATAAATAAAGAAAAATATAAGAAGCAGAGACATCTAATTTTATAAAAAGTTTGTAAAAGTAACGGTCAATTTTTAAAAAATTTAAAAAATTGTTATATTTAAAGGATAAAATCGGTATTTTGAAAAGTGGACACAAAAAGGAAATTTTCCATTATATATTGTTATAGATATGTAAAAGAAACTATTAATTCAAAAAATATATATTTTAAAGGGTAAATTAAAAATAAGTAAATATAAATAAAAATGAATTTATATATATATGATTACCATAAACAAAATAAATATACAAGTAAATTTATATTTATTAAAAAATAGAAAAAATGGAGAAAGAAAAGAAAAAAAATGATAATGAATAAAATAAAGAAAATAAAGATTAGAATAATTTTATAAAAAATATGTAAAAATAATTGTTAGTCTTAGAAAATAAATAAATAATATATTATAAAGGGTGAATTAGAAATAAGTAATTATGGATTGATTTTAAAAAAAATAAACTAAATTAAGCTTAAACTTATATTCTTTTTACGTAATTATTTTTACAATCTAAAAAATATAAGAATTTAAAATTATAATTAATATCTTAAAAATATTGAATTATTTTTTTAATTTAATATTTAATAAATAATCTAATTTAAATTTATGTTTCACGATAATAATAAATATAAATAAATATAATATAAGATATGATAATAAGTTAAGAAAGAGATTGTAATATATATATATATATATATATATATATATATATATATATATATATATTAATATATATATATATATAAATTAATATTGATAAAATTATATAAATTTCATTTTATCATTTCATTTACAAAGTTAAGTTTTCTTATAGTTATAAATAGATATTATTATTCAAATATTTGTGATATTTTATTTTTATTAATAAAAACCTCTTGCATTAAAAAAATAGTTTTATCAATGCAGAGAGAAAAAAAATTAATTAGCTCAAGATAAATATGGTTAATTTTAATGAAATAACCTACACTGATATTAATAAAAAAAAGTCAAAACCTGATAAAAAAAATTATGAATGATTAGCAAAAAATAATTACCATTAAATCTAACTTAAAAAAAAATTCATTCATATCAATGAAAAAGAGAAGGTAATGCTTTGTTAACGAGAATCTAGCTCTAACATCCTAATTTTATGGCCTAAAAACTAGTAAATAGGATGTTTCATCTTCCTAGTGTGTTCAAAACAAATAAATTAAAGTAAGTATAAAATATATTAATACAGTTTTATGATATTATGATAAGACTATAAAATTAGATAAAGAGTTATACTCTTATTATATACCTCTTTCCTCTCTATTTTGAGAATTTGAATAATTATTAGAACGTCAGAATAACTTTTAACTGGATTCTTACATCAATGCATACAAAAATTCACTAATTATTCTCCTTGAATTAATATCAACACTTCTCAATTATCAATCATTTCTTAATTAATCATTCATAAAAGTTACAAAGCTTTTAAAATAAATCAGTCAACAACTACAAGGTCTTGGTCTACTCGCCCAACGAACACACTTCTCATTGGACGAAAAGTGCATTTTCAACTAGCAACCAAATTGCTCGTTCAACGAGTGTATCATTGGGACTCTAGGGGAAAACATCCTTCAATAAGTTGACTAGCAAGTGAATGCCCATCCAACGACTCTCAAGTTAATAAGCCTCTGACTTTGGATTCGTCTAGTGAGTAAATGCTCGCCCAACGACTCTCAAATTAGTGATCCTCTGACTCATAATTTGTCCAACGAGTAAATGTTTGTTCCACAAGTTTACATAATTATGCAGAACATGATTCTACATAGTCTAAACAGCTCATGGACCTTCACAAATGTCAAAACATACCAATTATAATTTCACAAAAATTATGAACTCAATTTATCACACTTGCAATACTAATCATACAACATTTCATAATTTTATCATATAACCCAAATCATGTAAATGTGAAAATTTAATCCCCAATTTAATAAGTATAACTCATAACACAATTCAATCATGCCAACAAATCACAGTACAATAATCTAATTAGTAATTCAAACACGTATATAACTTAAATAATATTATTTAAACTAATAATAATAAGATATAGTAGTTTAAATTAATACTAATACTAATTTAAATATTAATAACAATTATTTTACGTGTTTATTGAAATTTCTAAGTAATTAAAATTGGCTTTATATATTCAAGAGTACACATCTTTATCTACATTATATTATTATTATATATTTTTTTATTATGAATATATATATGAATTGCATTGTAAATAATAAATATATAAGAATAAACTATAAATAAAAATCAATGATATTTCCTCTAAAAAATAAAGCCACACCTTACTTAATAAACTATAAATTCTAAAATAATCGATACATCACTTCTTCCCAACATCTTAATTCTTAATGTTTTCTTACAAATAAGACAATGAATTTAAATTAATGGGATAGTGTTTTGATGGTGATTTGGAATGAACCAGAGTAAGAAAATGATAGTGAAAGGTGTGTGGGACCACATCAACACGAATTGAGCCACGTGTAGGGATGACAAACTCTATCATGTGGATAATGTCCGAAGTCGTTCACATTTTGACGGATAATTTCTGGATTGACTTGGTATAAATATAGGTATGGAAATTATCCTACTTTTTTAATTGGGTATGAGAATCAAAATGAGGACATATTCGCCATGTTCCCATACCTATCATATATATATATATATATATATATATATAT
>Ga0209589_1003699_pt1 | contig 26714 bp, 10 predicted proteins | sample CowpeawhiteBW_FD_187525 | JGI IMG/M metagenome (GOLD analysis project Ga0209589, IMG submission 187525) | Root nodule microbial communities of legume samples collected from California USA - Cow pea white BW (SPAdes) (version 2) | ecosystem: Host-associated > Plants > Roots > Nodule | place: USA...
AAAAAAAAAAAAAGTCCAATTAATATGCTTATACGGACTTATGATAGCTAAAATTATCAACATCACGAGACAATACCACAATTTCTAAGATAAAAACAAAAAATAAGATAAGGACGAGACATAAATATTTGAACAGTTTGACATTCAATACAGGGGTTGGTTCTCCAAAGTTCAAAGAGACAACTTCAGACAGTGGCCACCTATCGCAAAATAGTCATTTTTATGAAGCTAATAAGCAAAGCATAATTTAGGTTGATAAAAAATTACATAAATCAAGTACTTTTTGCTTGCCAATATCAATTACGCCCAACCCTAGAACATGACTAAGATCCTCCTAGAGTTTTAAGAAATAATGGCGTGGAAAAGGTTAATTGGCAAACAAATGGCAAAAGAAAACCATACATCATTGTCAACCATAATTTAAAGAAATCTTGAATTATGATTCCCAAGTATGATGTATTAGAATGGATGTCCCAGGATCTCCAGACCCAAGTTAAAAACTTTAAATGTTTATCCGACCACAATTTATGTTTGGTTTGGCTTCACTTTTGCCAAAAATGATTCAGATTTTCTACATTAAAGACAAGGCAACACAGTTGCTTCCAGTTTTTCATGATGCCTCCAAGATTTTGGGTTCCTCACTTCCAATCCAAATACACTATTTATCAATTTTGGTATTACCAAAATGTACAAGTTATAAAAGCTTTTTATGTAATTACCTCTCAAAAAAATGAAAAATGAGACTAGCTTTCATCATCAGTACTTATTTCAGAAGTATCATCTCCCTCGTGATAATATTCATCCTTAGTTTCATCTTCATCTTCTTCACTTTCTTCCGCTTGGAGTTCATGCCCCGAATGGCTTATAGTCTGAGAGGCTTTGTCAATCTGAAAGCAAATTTTATTAAGGCCCCTGAAAACCAACAACATTCAACAGACGTGCAAATTAATTTTAGAAAATGGGACTATACCTGTGATGTCACCAGTTGGAGACGACCTGATAATTGTAACAAAGGCTGAAGAGCTGCCCCTCTAAAATTGCTAATCTGAAAAGAGGCGGTAAACAATTAAAATTCTCAAACATTTATCAAAGTGAAGACATATGCCTCGTCGCTCAAACAGAATCAGAAATCCCCAGAAAATCAGAACGACCAGAAGAAACAAATTAAAGTAGCCTTAGCTTTATTAAGAAAATATTTTACGTGTAGTAAATATAAGTTTAACAAAGCCAAGTTAAATTAACTTATCCTTTGGCTATTTCATGATCTTTCAAGTCTTTTACTGTAAAATAACATCAACTAAGACAACCATTGACGAAAGTCAACATAGGTAGAACACATCATTAGTGAAGCATTTGTCATACAAGGAATAACAGGAGAAGCAACAAAACTAACTTTGGAGAAGCATATTTGAATTTTATATTGAAAATAGAGCGTGATGAATTTAAAGTTCAGATTGCTGATAATAAGCAAATAAATGAGAAATTTCAATCTGTCATACCCTCTCTAAGGTATCAAGCGTACGTGTATCAGATCCCTCAGCAATGACATTTTGAGCATGATTCACTAATATGCTGTATATCCATGGAAGAATGTACTTTCCACTAGATGACCTGTTGAATAAAGATTTACCAATGTCAATGTCGAGAGAATTGAATGTATATGCTTTTCCATTTAGGGTAAATAAAATAAATAGTGAAAGATATCACAATTGCTCGTTTCCACTGTCTCTACACCAAATATTTTGAAACAGGAATGTGAAAACAAGGCAGTATTTTTGTACTTATTAACAAAACAATGTTTTCTGAAACCAAACAGGAATTAGCTAAGTAGCATCTTCCTTAACATAACTACAAGCTAACATTAAAATATAATCCATAGAATTATATTTCCTACAACTATCAATCATGCTTTTGAATGCTACCCCTTAGAACATCACATGAACCAAAGAAGGATGTCAGGAAAGAGGCATTTAGTCTTGCATCATTAGAGAATTGAGCTTTTGCTCCTTGTAAAAGAAAAAATCCATTGAGAGGGAAATCCTCTGAAGAGAGATATTTCCTATTCTCCATACTTTCCCATTCCTATTCTAGGTTCACAAAACATTTGCTTTCCATTTCTATGTGGGGGAAGAAAGTAGACATCCAATGCTACCATAAATTAACACCACTCCAAGAATGACATTCACTCTTTAAATATAGTGATAAAACAATGAACAAACAACAGAAAATTGAGAGCATGCAGGCGTAGGCAAGAAATATTTCAGATGATAGCCCAAGTATAGAAACAAAACCTTGATTCCCATGCAGTCAGTAACGCTTCCAGTAGCATGAATGCTTTGCTTGGCTCCATAGACAAAACAGCTGCTCTTATCTAATGAATGGATCTTAAAAGTTTAGGCACAAACAATTACGCACAACCTTTAAAAATATGGACAATTAATATAACACAATGACAATTAACATGAACCAAAAGCAATTCTAAATGACAGTCACATTGACTCAAACTAACCTTTTTCACTGGAACAGTAGCTTCCACATCAATACCCTTCAACAACTTAGAGCAAAGTTTAATGTTTGATGCATATTCACTTTCACTGGAAAGCATCCCTAGTGTTTTTAGCAGGTCCTCCATGCAAAGGTCATCAGCCTCACTATGGGCCATATCTTCTGCATAGATTGGTAAAATAACAGATTAAGCAAAGCAGAAAAGAAGTGTCAGTTCATCTTCTATTCTAGAACATACTTAGTGGCAGCAATGAACATAAGACAGGCAAATTGTATTAAAAATGCCTATAAGCCAATGCCATTTACAATGGAAGAATGCTCTACCATATTGATTGGTGGTTGAAAAATGTTACAAATCATAAGCAATCATAATCCTCAACATAAGGAGTTTTATGCAGACAAGCTAGCCTCTCATGGTTTTACTATAACAGGACTATTTTTTGGTGGGATTTAATTCCCAGTTTCAGCAGTGAGGACTTTAACCAGAACAGGGTTGATCTTCCCAACTATAAGTTTAATTGATCTTTGTTTTCATGGGCTTGGTTTATGTCACTCCCCCAAATTTTTCTTGTTCTCTTTCTTTCATCATTTTTTAGTAAATTTATGGTGTGTTGCAGATAATTGTTAGTGGCACACACGACCTAATTGGGATGTCTCTATATTGTGATTTTATGCGCTGTTTTTGTTTTAAAAAACAAACAATATTGCGCACATAAGGAGTTATGGTACAGTTTTCACATCAAATGACTGACAAGGTTGAAGATGAGGTATTTAAAAAGTTAGATAGCTCTTACGCATGCAATAGCATTGCATTGCATTCATTAGACTGTCCTTTACAAAATGTCTCTTAAAATTATTAACGAATAAAAATATATAAAACCACTGTTTTGTAACAAACAATATGAATGTCACTCAGATATGTAAACACAAACAAATACCTAGAAGTTAATCAACCACGTGAGAAACTTTCCATTACTTCAACCTATTGACTTTCTTACTTTACTATTTGTAGAGTCCATGCAGGGTGGAATTGTTATTAGGCAAATGAAATTTCTGGATTGGTATCAATTTGTCAACATACATATTAAGCTATAAATTCCATTTTGAGGAAAATAGTAGAAGTGTTTAATTTATTGCTCAGTAAGATAACATGGTGATAAACTGAAAGAGATAAGTCCAGTCTCAGCAACAATTGAAGCATTAACTCAATCATGCATTTGTTCAAGAAAATACTATATACCTTCCGTCTCAACAGAATCATCATTAGTACTTCTCCACAAATCATCAATTATATCCTTGTCCAAAGGTTTTTGAAATGCTTTCTCTTTCTCGTTTTCATGGGAATCAAAAACCTTAGGAATCGGAAGCAAGGCATCCTCAGCATTAGCTCGGTCTAGGGCAGTAACTGTCAATATAGGAGCAGCAGTTAGTAACCTACAATAGGATCAGGAATAGAGCTAACAGGAAATAAGATCAGCTTATTTTGGGACAAAAGTTCAAAATTAGATATACGATCAGATAGAAAAATCGTGTACATCAAAGAAACACTGAAGAAGATTGCAATATACACAAGTTTTAGGTTTCCCACCTAATACCTCAAACTTTTCAAGTAGTTTTGTATGGACAAAAATAGACAAAATTAGAGAATGCTAGTTACAAAAAGTTAACTAAACACACAATGTCTTACCTGTTTGTGCATTTGCTCCCTTCTTAGATTTGACAAGAGCTTGACTAGTTGGTAGAAGAACACCATCACGAGAGACATTCAACTTTACATCTGTACCAGAATGCACAAGAATTTTTCTGAATGATGGCTTTACAAGCAACCCATAAACAAGAAAAACTTGCCCAGAGGCTGGCTTCTGGATGCCTTGTAATTTTGCAGCATATATTGCTGGCAGAGTTCCTCTATAATTTCTGGAGGGCATGTCTTCTAAAGATAATGATATTTTTGTGGCTTTTGCATTACGCAGTTCTTCAATACTATTACCAAACCATAAATAACAAATGCCAATTTCTGAAATGGCCAAAACACATATGCCAGGCATGTCATCCTCCGCACTATCAATGCACCTGCTATCAAGAAAGACAGCAGGATGCTCCATCGCAAGAACACAACTAGCTGACTGCGTTTTAGGACCATCTACCCTCCAAACAGCAACATATCTTTCACCAACAGCGGACGAGAGGATATACTTGCCATCTTCAGTGAAAACCATGCATCGAATAGAACCCTGTTAACAAAACTAAAACGATGTTATACAAACAATAAAATCATAACGCAGACAACTTTAAAAAACAGCCTTGCTTATTCTTAGGGCATATTACTAGCGCGCTGATACAGTATATGCATGTATATAGGGAAATATATATGAGACTCACAGGATGACCAGAGAACTTTTGAATCTTTTTGTGATCAGAGCAATTAAAAATCTTCAATTGTGCAGCTGCAGTAGCTAATGTCTTCCCATCTGATTTAAGTAAAGAAGCAGCTACCAAAATCAGTAATAAAAATAGTAGTATCAATACCCCTACAGATTAAATATCAATCAAAATCATGATTAACTGAAGTCCATCTGGCTCACTCAAACTCATGAATTATTGATAATGATATAGCTCATTCTAATTTTAACAATAATTAAAGAACTAACTTCCAGAGTAGATGTTCAACCTAACTAAATTTGGATCATCGACCTTACAATTATATTTGAGCTTTCTATTATGGTCAAATAAAATGCACTAGACTAGAAGTTTAAAGAATCCCATGGAAATCTCAATCAAATTATACCACACACCACGTACAGTGTCTAATTCTGATTAAATCAGCTAGACAGCAAGAAATTAGCTTCAGTTGGTCCCACCAAAAAAACCAATATTTCTATAAAAGCTGTGAAGGATAAATACCCGGAGAAACACACATGCAGGACACCGCCTTGGTAGAAGCCTTAAATTTCTCCAACAGGTTTCCTGTCATGAAATCTATCGCACATACCATCCCATCTGCACCAGCTGTATAAATGCTTGACACGTTTGCTGAAGATGCAATCGCTCTCACACCTCTGCAGTTGAGTTGAACAAAATAAGAATCATAAATTAGGAACTAAAACCCATATAATCCAGGAATTTACATTTCTGGGAGACACCATTTCCAACTATCACGGAGTTACAAATTTTAAAATATACAGAGCATTAGGTCAAACCATCCTTTCAAATACAGTAATAACTATAAATTGAACATAACACAGATGCAACTCTCTCTGGTGTTGTTCTCCAGTAAAATATTAGAATGTCACCTTAATAATTTGCTCGGTTAATGTCAATCTTAAAAGTCGATTTCCAAGGAGTAAATTCAATTTTAATCGAATATTTAAAACACCTAAGCTATCATATCTAAGTTCAATAAAGCGGAGAAAAAAAATGTTATAACTTACCCGGGATGACAGTCAGTAATTCTCCAACTCAAATGACCAGCATCAACATCAAGTGCGAGAACATCACCACTACCAGTTCCAAGTACTAACAACGAGGATACATGCTTCCGTTTCCTCTGCAATAATTAAAATGTGAGGTATGCATACATAAATATCATTACAAAAGAAATATTACATATATAAAATTATAAAACAAATAATACATACGCATACATATACATACACATATACATACATGCGCGTATAATTGCAAAAAGAAAGTAAGGAACCTTTCTTTCGAAGGAGAACCACTTGATGCAGGTATAATCTAGTGCAAGATGGCCGTTAATAGATTTATTCTGTGACGTAGTTGTTGAATGAGTCGATGCAATATCTGCGAACTCGGTCTGGACCTGGCCACTCAGCGTGTCCCATATCTATGCATAGAAATTGTTGAGATGTGTGAACAAGTTAACTAAGAGTTGAAGAAGTAAAAGGATTAGAAGAAAGACAGAGAGAAAACCTTGACGCGACCGTCTCCGGCAGTGATAGCGAAGAAGTCCTGAGAAGGATTGAAAGCGGTCAAAATTCCTCTGACGTCCGTTGAAGCCATTACCCAAACACTCGAAGCTCGCACGTCTCAAGGAGAACGAAAGAGGGTTCCCGTTCGCAATAAGAGAGAGAGGGAAACAAAACAAGCTAGCTGTGGGTCGGGTCGGTTTTGGTTTAACTGTTTTCCATCTATATTTTTTAACAAAAAAAAATAGTCCATTAACACTGGGCTCCGTTTTACACTGTTCACCAATGTGGACTTTATAAAGTTTGACCCAACTCAAATTAGGGAATTTCTTCCGGCATCCCTATCTTTTCTTCCTACACTCCCCACACTTTTTAAATTCCAATTACAATCTTATTAAATTTTTAGTTTTGGATTGTGCAATTTGTGGATATTTCACGTTACACAATCTTGAATTCAAAATTATTAATTTTACATATTTGGAATTGTACAGTCTAGAATATAATTTGTATCTTCTAAGTTTTCATTATGAATGATATAATTTGAAATATAAATTTATATTATGAATTATATAATCAAGAATAAAATTTGTATTACAAATTGTCTTCTAAAAGAGGCTACGAGAATAATTAAAGGGTTGCAATAAAGAAGAAGAAGAAGAAGAAGAAGATTGGGTGGAGGTATAAGATGAGATGGACATGGAAGTGTAAGAAGGAAAAGGGTGGAGGTGGAAGAAAAAGCCGGAGGTGGAAAAAAGTATGGAAGTAGGGTGGTGGAGGAAGATGAGGGCAATTTTGTCCTTTCATTTTGCTTATGCAGGTGCAGTAAGAAAACATAGGACTGCAGAAAGCAATTCACCTCCATTTTCTTGCACACTTTAAAATTTACTCCCTTCTCATTTTTCTAATTCTGGAATACAAAATTAAGAGTGAAAAGGAGATGGAAGTGGAGTAAAATATTTAATTAGAGTGAAAAGGAGATGAACTTCTGAAACAATCTATACTTTCGATGTACTCACTCCAAAACTTTTTCATACCACCATTCTCACACAGTGCAATAACAACATAAAAACCCTAACTATAACTGCCAAAAAGAGTTATTACAAACAACTTCAATATAAAAAATAATTCAACTAATTAATTTTCATATATTAAGAAATACAATCAAATTGAATTCCAATCAGAATTGGGGTTCTTCATTTGTTATGATGATGATGTTTAATAAAATTATTGTGTGGATCATTGAAATAAAATTCTAATACGATTGGATAACAATACAGTCATTAGATATACAAATAGATATTATATATACATTTTGTGTAGCATGCCGATAACGAAAACTGAATAAGAAAAATACAATGTTATACTTAGGCTCAAGGAGTTCAAAGTAATAGTTTTTTTCTTGCAAATATCTTAATTTTTGTTTTAATTGATGCAATTTTTTTTTCTTTTGTTTCTAATCTTTTTCTTTTCATTATAAAAATAAAACCTGGAAAAACTGCATAAACCAAAAATGAAAAAAAAAAATGAGAAAAACCAAAAGCATATTCAACCTTTTTTTTTCAATTGATAGTGATAAGCGACCTAAAAATTATTATTAATTCCTTTATTTCCCGATAGTGTTTTACTAACTGAACCAATAAAATTTACATGGATAAATAACATGAATTTGAGACTGAAGGAAATCCATCACATGCTTTACAGTGAAATCACAGTATCTGAAAGGACATGCAGCAGTAAAGGTATCATCAAATTGAGTCCTCTTGTGGGTACTACCAAAATTTCATTACACATGAATGAAGAAATGAAGCTGTACAACAAATATTGTGCTGCTTGCAGCATGGAAGAAGAATGGAAAAATGAATGATCCCAATATCTGTCTTATTTGAAAGAATGTGGCTTTATCTGATATACCAATGGCTAATCACTTTTTCAAGGCCTTCAAGCAGGGAATTCAAGAATATGAACCTTTTTGTTGACAGAGGATTATTGTCACATCACATGTCCGCCGTTTTTCCCTTCACACTCGGAAGGGAGAGACAATCCGAAAGGATCTCAAGATCAGGACACGGTTTGGGAAGAACAGAATCTGAAAATCCAGAGATGTTTGAACATTCCCAAGGAATGGAAGCAACAGAATTTATAGACAAATTTATGTTGGAAAGGCATATGTTTGTGAAGGGAGATTCTTGTAGTCCGGCGAAGCTTCCAGCAACAGTGATGTTTGTGCCAATCACATCTTGCAAAATAATGTGGTCCAAATGTGGAAGAGCATTTGGATCAAATTTGTCATCAGGATGAGATCCACAATAACCTGTGGCGGCCATTGCAGTGTATATATTCTCCATTTCTACGTCTGATATCACGATTTCCTTTATATAACCACCTCTACCCCTCATAGTTCTGAATTCAATGCCACTCCTTGAATTGTAAAGATGAACATTCTCCACAAGAATGTTTGAAATTCCACCAGACATGTCACTGCCAAATGCAATAGTAGAGCCAGAAGAAGCTTGCAAATGCACCCTTCTGATGTGTACATTCTCTGTTGGCCTGCCATAGGCAATGCCATATTCGTCCCAGCCACTTTTCAGGGCAATTGCATCGTACCCCGTTTCAATGACACAATCCTCTATACAAACATGATCAGAAGAATCTGAAAACATTGAAGTGCATGACAATTAGTTAAGTGACTACTGGCAACGTTTATAATAAGATATTGAAATTTGAGAGACACTAAACAAAGTTGACTAAATATAATATGTGACACACCTGGTACTATGCCAATGGTATAAGGGGATTCTGGAGGAGCAGAAATTGAAACATTGTAAATATGTACATTGCTGTTGGCAACACAAAACCAAATCAATATCAGTTGTGGTTTGAAAATAGGTATTACTTACAGTGATGTTTAGAAGAAGCACATAACATACCTGCAATAAACTGGGTGGATGCTATATGCAGGTGCATTCAAGAATGTGAGATTTGAAACTACCACATGATCAGATGCCACTAATTCAATAATATGGGGACGGCTATAGTTGAGGGAATGAGAGCTAAACAATTCCCACCATGCCAATCCCATGCCATCAATGATTCCACTGTTACCTAGTAAAACCCGCAAAGATATGAAAATTTAGGGAAAAGATGTTTGGTAAGAGGAAAAAGAAAAGATGTTGGGAGTGGAAAAAACCTGTTATCACCACATCATCTAACATGTATCCATTTATTAAACTCTGGTATCTTCCCCCGGGAACTTCAACTCCTCGACCATAAGAAGGTAATGGATCAACAACATCCCAGTGAAACGGATCCTGCCAAAACAACAATAGCATTTGAAAGGAAAAACAAGAATAAGGAAACCCACTTATCAGAAAGAGTAACCCCAGACAGAAATATGTGACATGTGCTATCCTCGGTAAAAAGGACAACGATCAGAAGTCGGTAAAAGAAAAAGAAAAAGGTGAAATACCTGAGATCCAAGAATGACAGCACCTTTTTCCAAGAACAGTGTCAGATGACTCGTAAGATTGAAACTTTTAGTCAACCATGTTCCTGGTGGCACATATAACTGAGCACCACCCTTGTCAGCAAATGACTTGAGATAGAATATGGCATTCTGGAATGCAATAGTGTTCAATGTTTTACCATCCCCAACCGCTCCAAACTCCAAGATGGACACAGTGTGCGGTCTTGGCTTTGGTGCTGGGTTATGCTCACACTGCCTGTTACCACCATCACCATTGACTCTGACTTCATTGCTTAGCGACAGCAGCAAGAGTAATGCTACCTGAACATTGGGGAGGAAAAATTAAAACATCAATTCACAAGATGTCCGACAAATACAATAATAATTCACAGATTCTTAGGATTAAGTCCAAGATTGATTCAAGACAGATACAGATACAGATACAGAATCGACTTATATGAATGCATAATTCACTTCCCTTTACCAGTAAGCATTTCCTATTGGAATGCGCAACTACCTCAGTTAAAAGAAAGTCTGAAAGTGGCGAAATTGATAGCAAAGAGAGTAATCAAAGCAAAACACTCTTCTCCTCAGTCAAGATGAATGTAAAGGTATGCCTCAATGAATTGAAAACAATTGAGAGAGACTTGGAACAGAAGAATAAGTGTTTTAAATTGCATTATTTGAGGGTTGAAATATATAAAGTGTAAGTTTTACAGATCATATTGAAGTCTGCCATTGACAGCAACTACTACCATTGCCTCTGAAAGGAGCAAGACCAAACCCAAATGAAATCAAACACGTCGCCCAATGGGGTAGAGATATACACTCACTAATTCAAGCATCTAATACGCAGAAAGGTTAAAAATTGAAAACAGATTTGCTGCACAATTATAAACCCAACAGCAATATAAGACAACAGAACAAAATCAAGCAGAGAAACATACGTACTAGCATGTTCTTGGGTGAAAACTTGTGACAGAGGCACAAGGGACACAATCAGCAAGAAAGAACCAAATAAAAAAGAATTGCAGGGGCAGAGAAAGAATATTGAAGGAGAGGAAGAAGAAGCAAGGAGAAGAGAAGGACAGAGACAGCTTTATGCAAGTTACTGAATATTATAAGCATTAATCATGTAAATGACAGGAAAGGAGAGAGTTAATGGTCTTTTCTTACATGACATGTATGCACACTTTTATATATATGTTTTTCATATTCCGAACCGTAAACTTATATCATATCATCCAACATTGGTAATTCATATTAAAACTAATTAATATTTATTTAGTGTAGACAAAAAGAGAAATCAGAAGAGAAAATAGACAAGTAATTGATATAAATAATGATGAAATGTTAAAAGGTAAAATATTAAAATTATACTAATGGAGTGTTTTTACTTATTAAATGCTCAAAATTATGACTCTAATAATTATAAAACTACAAAAAGGTAATTTTTTTAATGTATATAGAATTATTAATATTTATTTGTACCAATAAATACAAATATATATTATTAAAGGTAATTTGATTGGAAATATAATAAAATACTAAATCTGAAAATATTCCACTAAAAATTCAAATCTCGATTCATTGTTTTACAATGCTGAATAATTCAGCCATTGCTTATTTGAAGAATATTCAAAATAAACTTCTTTATAGAAATATTTGATAATATATATATATATATATATATACTTGTATGTAACATTAGATTTTTAAATTAATTTTATCTTAATTTAAAGTTTATCAATAAATTATATTTTAATCGTAAATTGTCATTTATAATAAAATTAATAATTTACATGATAGTTTCCTTAAAAGAATCATATAATTTCTTAACGGTTGAAAAAGAATGTATAAAATTGTTTGAAAAAGTTTATGAATAATAAAATTTAATCTGGTTTATATTTCAGTATAAAAACGTAATTATGTAGCTTTCATAGTAGTTAATATGGAATATTTTTATATTAAAATATAAATAAAATCAAATGTTATTTGTTTCCAAAATAAATATTTATAAATAAGAAATTTAATACGAGGCTTAGTTTCTTTCAATATAGAAAAATGTCATTAAAAAGAAAAGTTTATTAAAGCACAAACAAAAATTTACCAGAAGATTAGTCAATCAATAATCAACATTCCGCACCAATGAAGTTATTAAAAAATGCATTAACTAAACTCATTATACGTATATTAAAACAAAAATAATTAAATTAAATATAGTAATAACAGTTAATTTAAAAATGAAGTGGTATTGTGATTTAATGTGAATTTGTGTGCAACCAATGATGTTCTTAGGTTGTGTGAGATGGCACACGTGGCATAGAGTGTACAGTGGAGAGATAGAACACGTAAGAAGTAGTAGGAGGGAGTTTGTGAAACGGTGGGTGAGGGAACAAGGAATGGAATAATAATGAGAAAATGCATGTGGAATTGACAGAACACAAAGGAGACTGGGCCCCACACCAATCATCAATCATGCTCAACATGCTAGCCTGGCGTGCCGTCAATTTATATATCACTCTTCTTATCATATAATAACTTTCTTTTTATACATACCTATTAATATTATATTTTCATTAATTCAAACTCTGCAACTTTTATACATTCAAATTAAATTCATATACTTAGATATAATTTTTCATTAAATATATTTTAAATCAAAAATTCTTACCAGCTTTTAAACTATACAAGTCATTTTTCTGATCTGTGTCGTCAACCAAAATTCGAAATCATTTATACTTATCAATCTCCTTTACTAAATTTGCAAAAAGAAAATAATTGCATATCTTTTTACGCTAATCATAATCCGTGTTCTTCAGTGTTCCTTATAAGTCACATCAATAAAAAAATAATAATTATATGTTTTGGTTCTCCTATATTTATATCTTAGTTTATGTTTATCCGTGAATTTTATCGTAACGTTGTTTTAATCAAATAAATTATTTATTTATTAAATTAGTGCTTAATAATGTAATAGCATGTCATCCTGATGTGTAATCACGTCATTTTTACATTAAATACTGATTAATAGATAAACTAAAATTAGAACAGTGGAAGGATCGAAATCTTTTAAAGTTAGATAGATGGTCTAAATTCATAAAATTTACTTAACTTTTTTTTCTCTTTGAATATTTCATTTAATAAATAAGTTATCGACTTTTAGAGATGTAATAAAGCATCAAAGGAAACTTTACCATAACGTTTTGTTTATGTGCAAAAGAATATCATGACCAAATATTACATTTTTTTTTTCATGTAACCGTGTAGATGTGAAAAAGTTTAAAACAAACACGTTACCTTTCGTTTAAGTAAAAGAATATAAATAGAGGAAATTTGTATTGAAGACTTTTAGTTTTAGTAAATATATATCCTTACTGTTTATTCTGACAACGTATTACATTTAATTAAATATTAATTTATTTCTAATATTTGGTAAATTCATCTTAAACAATAATATTTATGACCCATCGCTATATTTAAAATATTATTTGTTGTAAAGTTTAAAAATCACGAATTTATTTTTAAAAATACTTTGTGCAAATAATATATATATATATATATATAATTTTAATCTCAATTTTTAAATAATATATCGTGTTATTCTTATAACTATTTTAAAAACTTAAATGTATTACTATACCTATACTTACATTCATTTTGGACCAATATTAAAAGTTTCTTGTAAAAGTCATACATACATTCGTAAAAAGAATGAATTTAATTATCATCCTATTAAATATTTAATCGACTTACCACGTGAATATTGCTGAATATCTCTTAATCAGATCATAATATAGTTCTCTTTATGGAATAAGTGGCATTGAGAGCCCCCACCCCAATAATAACATACGACAATTGTAAATTAAAAAAAATTATTAAAAGTAAGTATTTTAAATAACATTAATTTGTTTATTTTCATATTTTAATTTTTTTTATTTCAAATATTTCACAATTTTAAATTATTTTTATTATGTCTTCACTTCCTGTATATTTAACCACTTACAAGCTATCAAAATTCATTGCAGTTGAAAAATAAACTGACTTCTGTGATTCAAAATTAATATTATGCTTATTTATTTGTATTGTACATAAAAGAAGAATTAGAGAAACCAAATCTTCAATGATTTATTAAAAAAAGAAAAAGCAAAACCGACAAGGAGATGCAAGACACATTACGTTTGATGATGTATAATAAGTAATTTTGTGTTTATATTTAGGCTTTTTTATTTAATTGAGATAATTTGAGTCATCATTTATTTTGAAATTTTTCTAATTTTAATACGTGGCACTGAGTAGAAAATGATATGACAAATTGAGACTTTTATACAAACACTTTGGAAGAGTGTTAAGTTAATTTAACCAAATAGATCATATTGATTTTTAAAGAGAAGTTAGGATTCGATTGAGTTTTTTTCTTAAATAAAGATTCAATTGCATCAAAAAATATAAAGATCAAATTAAATAAAATTTTGAATATAAAAATTAAATTATTAATTAAACTTTCTTTATTACAATACTACAAATTTACATAAAATTTTAAATATGAAAACTAAATTATTAATTAAACTTATTTTATTACATTAGTACAAATTTACACGTGTTATTGTTAGAATTTACGAAAACTTTAACATGAGAAGATTATTTCTTTCCAAAACTATTTATTTCGTAAAATAAAATAAAAAAGGATAACATGGTCGAATAAGGTTGATATAAAAAACATGATTGAAAATCTCTTATAAATGTCATTGAAACTTTATTTTATAACTTTGATATTTTCCTATATATATAAGTTAGTAGGAATGTCAATATACGATATACATTAGTAATTACATATAAATTTACTTAAATCTTATTTCTATATTTTTTTTAAAGTGATGTGGTTCTTAATAAAAAAAGTGATGATTTATTATTTATAATATTTATGTAAAAAACACTGTTTAGTGTCCATTATTGGTAATATTTTTCGAGTAACATCATTTTCAATAAAGTTTTTTCAAATGATATATTATTCACAATATTTATTAAAATTGTAATGTTTACGTTCATTGTCAGAATTTTGTTGGGACGCATCAATAAACAAAAATAGAGAACCCAATTATCACTTACGTTCTCTTTTTTTTTTAATTATAGTTATGAAAAATTTAATTCTTAAAAATATTTTTTAAATAAATGTTATATAAACTATTAAACAATTAATATGTCATTTACCATTAATAATTCTCACTAGTCAAGAAAGATAGATTTTTGGAGATAAAAATAAGGATTTGAGAAGTTAAAGAGATAGTTTTTGGAGATAAAAATAAAGACGTGAGAAGTTAAGGAAATATACGAGGATAAATAGGGTCATAATATTATAATCTCTTATTAATACATAGAGAGATAAGAGGAACATTTTGTTTAAAACTTTAGTCAGATGATACCCACTTTCCTTCCTTTTGATGTATCATTTTGGTACCCGCTTTTAAAAATATGTTAATTGAGTCATAATTTTTGAAAAAATGTCTCAATTAAGTTTTTAAAAAAAATTATTAACGCGGTTAACGAGATTGATATTTAAAATGACTTACAAAATTAAATATTTATATTTATGTTAAAATTTAGTGTAAGTCACGAATAAAGTTAACGAAGTTAATATATTTTTTTTAAAGGAATCTACTTAAGACAATTTTTTCAAAAATTAAAATTCGATTGAGACATTTTTAAAAGTGGGTATCAAACTGACACATATTACTAAAAGTGAATATCATCAAATTAATTAAACATAATTATAACATTTAAACCCACTTGTTTACACACAGTCTCCTTTGTGATGGTGGATAAGGTTTTAATAGAATGTTGATGCCTTAAATCCTTTAAAAGGAGCAGGACAAAAGGTAAGAATTAGGAGATTGAAAATTCAAGGATGGTACATTTGCTTGTTGCCAATGATTGTCCATGTGGGGTTAGTGGCTTACCAAGCATAAGAGACTATCTAACCCACACTTCCAATTTTCTAATTATTAGCAACCCGCCAAATTAAAGTCTTCGTTAAATCAAGTTTCGTGTTGAATAATCTCCTTCCTTTTTCCTTCCAAATAATTTCCCTGTCAATGCAAATCCACCCCGAAAAAATACATAGATAATGTTCGTAACAACTTTCAATGATACAGTTTTTAAAAGAAAAATACAAGTTAGATTTATATAATAAAATTTATTTATTTATATATATATATATATATATATATATATATATATATATATGTCTTGCATTTATTAACTCATTTTGTAGTTAGATTATGAGATACCAAATATTAATAATCCAATTAGGGATGACAACGGGATGGGACGAAGACGAGTTTCGTTATCCCATACCCATCTTCGCAGAAAAAATTCATCATTATCCTCATACCAAAATTCAACGGGTATCAAACTTTTGTCTCATCTTCATCCTCATCGGGTAACGGGTATAATTTCGTACACATACCCGTACCCGTGTTCTAACTACTTTAATATTAATTTTTATAAAAGAAAACAAATTACGGTAAAGAAAACATAATATTATCAAATATTCAATAGTAGGAAGATGATTGTTTCTATCATATCAAATACTTTGAAATAAATTATAATTGTTTACAGTTTAGATTAAAATACCAAATAAAATTTCAAGAGAACCAAAACATTTATTAAATTTGTAAACTACAAACATTAATGAAACTTAGTTGATAAAATAAAAAATATTTAAAAACAAATATAAAAGGAAAACAAATATTCAAATCAAAATATATTTTAAATGTTTGTTTACTTCAATTTTTCAAATTCTAATGAATATCTTTTTTATACACTAATAAAAGTTATAATACATCACTTGATCAAAATGACACAAAAAACAAATAATAAACATAATAATAAAATTTTGACATAGATTTTGTATCTTTTGAACTTCAATATATGTTGGATAGTGACAAAAAAAATATTCATAGCAATTATATTAAATTTTTATATTGTAGTAAATAAAAGTTATCTATACAATTAAAGTGAAAAAATTACAATATGATTAATAATGAGTTAGAAATAAAAAAATAATTAGATAAAATATATCGAAATATTATTCTACATGATGAAAATAAACAATAAATAAAAATATTAAAAAACTAACAAATGTGTGTTTTAGAAATAATTTGAGAAACTATTGAAAGAAATCGCACAAAGGAAATCAAATGTATAATTAAGGTATAATAAGATGAAAAATACCTTAGAGAACTAAAAAAACTTTTCAAATATCAAGATATATACTCAATGGTTGAAAAATAACGAAAATTATTTTAATGTTCTTCATATTAAACAAAAATTAATAATAATAAGTAAAGAATTTTTTTTTGTATTACTTTAAATTAAGAGTATAAACATTCTCATATGAAAGGAAATATATAATAAATAAAAATATTAAAAAATAATAGAAATATTCAAATGTGAGACATAAAAAATTTCTAATTAACATACATCATTTTAATATAATTACATAAATGTTATGATAAGATGAAAAATATATTGGTGATGCAAATGAGTTTCATGGCAAACCAAATAATTAAAAGAAATAAAAAATAGAAAGTATATATATATATATATATATATATATATATATATATATATATATATAGGGTTACTTGTGAATATTTTAATTATTTAAACAAAGACGGAGATATGACGGGGATGAGTATTATGGCTTGGATATGTACATTCTCATATCCATCCTCGTACCAAATTGAAAAAGTCGGGATTCTCCATACCCATACCCAATCAATACAGGAATTTCTGTTAAAACGGAGACGGATTCTGACAATATTCACATGAACAAATTTATTTGTCATCTCTAAATCCAATGAACCAGCTTACTGGTTGAAACTTGTAAACTAGAATTGTACAGGTTAGAAAGTAACTCATCAAATCAACTGTTTCTTGACTTATGGTATCGTAAAACATATTTATAATATATTCTCACATATGATTTTTTTTTTTTTAGCGCAAATATGAAAAGTGATACCAAATGTCGTGTCTATAGGCACAGTAATTATAAAGTGAAAAAGAATTTACACAGTAACTTTTAAGGAGAAATAACATTAGAATTTGGCAAACATTTATATCTCAGCTATTAGCTAAAAACGGCACCTTCCATTCCGAGCATTGTTTTGCAATCGATTACTTTTTTCCCGGTTTAGACAGTTGCTCTGTGTCCACTAATTGAACTAGCTGGCTGGGTTTTGAAATCGGAAATCTTTGGGAGCTAGCTGTTTTATATTGATTTTCCTTTGGGGAGGAGAGAAGAAACTAGAATAAAGCTACAAAAGTCAAAAATGCATACCTATATGACAGAGATATTGCACAACTTTTTTCTTTTCTAAAATATTTGGATTATACAAGGAGAGCTTTTGAATGAGGAGCATTATTTGATTACTGTGACTGGAAATGAATCTACCTGGTTGAAAAGGGCAAAGAATCTGAACCACAAATTGGTCTGAATATGTAGATGGTAGCGTAGAAGAGTTAGATGTTGAAAAGAGGAGGTGATTTTTGAAGAAGTGTGAAGACAAGGTGGGGAATAGAAAAAGCTGAAGGTGAGAAGGTCTCATCATGGATTATGGGGCCAATGCAAGAAGAAGTGTGTGTATCCGAATCCTGTAGATGGAAGCAGCAAGGTCCCTCACATCAAGTCATTTTCTGCCACTGTTACGTGCATGTGCTCAACCAAAAGACAAACAGAACACACCCAATTATTTGTCCCAAAAGACCTCATGCTTTGCTAAGAGTTAAACCTTATTCACCCAACTATACTACCCAACAACGCTCCTGGTACGTACTCGTATTTATGTTTCTCTTCATCGCCAAATAATTATGGGATCCAAGACCCGTAGGTAGTTTCATTTCACCATATAAAAGAAAAAAAGTTTGGTCATGTGAGGATTTCCTTTGTAGTGGTCAACGTATTTACGTGTATAAAACTCCGCTTTACAATGTGCGGTGGGGGACACAAATTTATGTTCAGGTCCTTCATTATCATTATTCCCATTAAGGCTTTTTTTGGCTTCCTTATAATAAAAACAAAGCATTGTTATCAATTTAAAGAACAGTCTTATAACTTGGTCATTCATAGGACCACAATTAGAAAGAAACGAAAAATTCACTCAACTCAACCTATAGCGAAGTTAACGCCAGTCCAAAGTTTATTAAGAGGCAAATATTCTGCCTCAGATCTCGCCAAAATCTACCAAGAGTAGATTTCAGAGACCAACAAGATTATTCTTTGCTACATGCATCGGTCCTCATCTTCAAGGCAAATTCATCCATAGTTTCTTTATTGACCTGCTATGAACTTTGGAGGCATAGTGTGTGGAATATCACAAAGCTCAAATTCCTCTCCACAGTGCAGATGCATGCACCAAGTCATAGTATTAGTTGGATTGTATTTAATAACGATTATAAAAGTGCGCACACAATATATATATACCTACATCCATATTAGATACCACGGCGTGACAACTGACAAGCATTTCCAAACCATTGACTGAGAAAATAACGAAACATGTTACAGTGGCAAAGCATGCATGCTTAATTATAAATAAAAGAAGTGTTGCAGGTCAGAAAGGTCACGTGGATCGAGTCACAACCAAATCGTAACACTTACACCGTAATGTTTTTAAATAAAAAGAGTTGAGCCTTAACTAATGACTATAATTTTTTATCTAATGATAAACACTTGATCTTAATAATTGATATCAGAGTCGATATAACAAGTTTAACGTACAATAAACAATTATTCAGGGGAGATTCTTTTGAAGCATGGCAGTACCGACAAGTGCCAAAGAAGAATAATTCACGATTAAATATGCCTCAAGAAACAATTATAAATTAGCTTCTCTATTAGATCCTTTTCCTCGATGGTGCAGAGGCTTCTGCAATTGCAGTCCTAACTTTTAAACGCTGCGTGTTCTTAGGTTATGTTTTAGTGTTTTTAACCCTGTCTTCTCAAATCAAATGATGATTGTGGGATTGAAAACCGTTTTTCTTCTTTCAAACTTGGAAACCTTGCATACATATGTGGTAATATTTGAAAAATGATTACTCATCAATTATTGACAGGTAACTTTAGTGATCTAATGATCCAGTTGTCTGAATTTTTTTTTTTTCAAAGTACTCGATTACTTCACAGGACTCAGGAGTAATATAGAGTAGTTTGAATTGAAGGCAGAAAGTTGTGTCTCTCCAATTTTGCTGTAATTTGTATTTTCTTAGTCTGGAAAAAGTGAGAAATCCTTCGAAGGGTATAAGGGTAAGGGATCTCAAAGTTTATCAGTGAGATATATTTGTTGTAATGTATGTAGCAGAAAGAATCAATCTGTAACCAGAGATTGAATATAGTTATTGGGATAATATTGTATCATGATCATTGACAAATTTTATTAAGTTTATTCTCTTTCTTGAGTAATGTAATACTACTGTCGTTCATTATAGGAATGAAAAATATAATGTAATTAATCTTCTTTAATCAGTAATTTGGTGGTGATGTTGACTTACAATAATGTCAATAAATTCTTCATTTTCAAGAGTTTTGCATTGAAATAGTGCAAATCTTTTTGGAATTTAAGAATTTGAGTATTCATATAAGGCGTTCTTAAGTGAACGAATTTACTTGGAACAAGTCATCAAATCATGACTTTAGTTTTTTATTTTTTATTTTATTTATGTTTTACTAAGACGTAATGGCAGGGGTGACAATTTTGGTGGTTAATAAGGATCATAATTTTTAAAACGATTCCAAAATTTTGGTGGCATATAGGGATTTATGTTGAAATCAAATTAGAATAAAATATCTGTATTTTAAGTATTTTTATTAAATTTGTAAAATTATAATGATATAATGAAATGGAAATTCGTTTTTTCTTTGGTGGATGAGCCCCTAACTTATCTTTAAATGAAATATGCCAAAATTTTCAGTGTATTGTTAGTTGGTGTGTCAATCTATCCTAATCAATTTTCACAAGTTGCAGACAGGACATATTAAAATTTTGTCACCTCTAACATTGTATGCAACAAAGTTTTTCCTCCAAATAAATTAATGTAATGAAATACTCCAAACTAAAACTGAGAAACGACAACGACTATAGAAAATAATGTATTAGTTAATTTATGTGGCCTATGCGAATTATGTTTAAACTTTTCCAAAATGATTTCAATTTTTTTTTCAGCTGTCAAATTTCTGTAGCAAAACAATATTTTAAATTAAAAATGTGTAGATTTAATTTTTTTTATATTTCAAACACATCTCTAATGTTAGTAAATAAATATTTGAATCACCAAATAAACTTAAAATAAAATATGATTGAAAAGATTAAATTCATGTATTTCTGAGATTAAATGATTAAATTGAATAAAATTTCACTAAAAACTAAATAAAAAAACATATTTAATCTTAAATTAAATTAAAATCATGAGTAAGAAAAAATATCAATAATAATGTAACTGTAACTATATTTTTTTTTTCAAACATGGATTTTTAATTGAAGTTATCACGTTTAACTTTTTTTTTTTTTATAGTTAGAACATTTATATAATTTGTTGATAAACCTTTATGTAGGAAGTTTCACATCGACTACGGATAAAACCAATTCACAATGTATAAGTGGGTGCAATCCTCACCTTACAAACCCGTTTTGTGAGGTTGAGTTAGGCTTAAAACTTACTTTTAACATAATATCAGAGTCTGGTTAGAGTATATCCTAACGAACTTTTTTGAACATTCTATTCCACCTTGTGGGGTTAAGTTCCTGATAGAGTATATATTAAATTATTTCGACAAATTAAAAATGACAAATAAAATCATATTTATGAATATGATTAAAACTTATTTTGATGACACAAAGAAATATGCAAAATAACTTGAACATCCATTTAAGTACCAAATATGGAAATAAAGATGAGCAAATGCATACATGCTCCATCATTGTCTCTGTTTTAAAATACTAAAACATTATTAGTTTTTTTTATACTTTGTTTTTTATTAACAAATATTATTTTGACATTGAATTTTTAATAATATTATCTTTCATTAAATTTGTTTTTTTTTTTCAAGGAAATCTATTACTTAACAAATATATAGATAAGTATAAGCATGGATACAAATATACTTATTATCTACTGGAATGAACAAGAAACATAACTTTCATACTCGTCGAGCATTGAGAACGTACATTTATGATTCAGACTTAATTCGAAGTTAAAAATCTCAATTGTTCTTATTGTAGTTACATGCAATTTTGCATCATTTTCAATATTTTGTACCACTTTGTGTTGTCCACACTCAACCATGTTTTGAATGTTTTTATTTGTGCCACTTGTATGCATGTATTCAATATTGTTTGCTTCTATTTAACTGAATTTAAGTGACAAATATTTAAATTGCATATTGTTGAAACTATGTTTCATATACTTGATAAATCCGACATTTCTCTTTGAAATTTTGAAGTTTGACAATAATCATAAATATGTATACTTATTTTAGGTTAGGTTGTGTTAGTTGTAAAATGATTGTATGTTCTATCTTTAACGAATTTGTTGTGTATTAATTAGAAATTTTTTACAAATATATTAAAGCTTTGGTGATAAGTTGTGTTTAATTGATTAAAACAACTTTTTTAACATGTTATTGACATTTTTAGTTGATTTAGATGATTGCAATAAATATTTTAACGTATTAAAATTATTTAAATATATAAATATTTGTGAGCTTCATACTTTAACTTTTTTGTAATTTAAACATTGTTATGATCTCAAGTATATTGAGTGACATCTTAGAGTTGACCATCATGCATATGAGGTATTGTCTATTTTAAAATGTTTGTTTTAACATGATTTTGTCTTTAAAAGACATATCAGAGGGTAAAATGAGTATTTAAAATGTCATTGATCTCAACTTCTAATATACTATTTCGCATGGTAGAAAGGAACATAATTCCCACAGTCGAGATTTAAGGGAAATGATGAATCATCCCCGCTGGATGGCTTAAGGGACTGATGATTCATCTTAAAACCTTGTTATCGGTCCACATAAATGTTTCGATCCCAAATGTAATGAAAAAATTATTGTCAATCACAATATATTTGAAGTATTATCTACTTTAAAACATGTGTTCCGTCACAATGGAATATCGTAGGAACAAACACCTATTTTTTTTTTTATTAGAAAAATTCAACTTAAAGTATTATAGAGATACATAATTTGAAGATGAAGCAGGTAAACAGAAAAAAAGATTAAATAAGTAAAATATGACCTACACTTTATTTTAGACGTATTCTTTTAATTTATTTGCAACATGTACTCAATACTTTGTCTTGAAAAATACCATGTTTATGTTATTTTTTTGTGAACTACATAGTTACATGCATAATTCTTTTATGCTTCTCTTTGTTGAGAAGAGAAAGGTGAGTGGACATGGACATGCAAGAAATAATATAATTGTCATTCATATACATTTAACTCTCTTCGTAGATATTTTTTTCTTATTTCATCTTAGAATAAAATTGAATACACTTTTGTTCTTATAGAATTTGAACAGTACAACAACACCCTCTTTTGTAGGTAGTAAATATCTTCTAAAGAAATAAAAAAAGTATTCAAATTAATTTAAAAATCATAAATATGTTTCTGTGATTTTGCTAATTTTTTATGATGATTTTTTTTTAACAGTGAACTTATTATATAACTTGTTGAACCGTGAGCTTATTAGTTAAATCTACTTAGTTTGGTTATTTGTATTTTTTATTCAATTATATATAAAAATACATGGTGTGTTATTTAATTTTTATAAAAATAAAATAAAATCATGCTTACTGTTATTATTATAATTATAAAATTAAATATAAATAATATTTGTAATTTTTTTTGTAAGTAGTTTTTATTTATTTTGTAGATAATTTATAATTAAAAAATAATTAAATTTAGAAGAATGGTTATTGATAAAAATGAAAAACAAAATATGACAAAAAAAAAGAAAAAATCCGTTTACAAATATGGTATTGATAAATAAAACTTTATGCTTTTGCATTAAAAATTATTTAAAATTTAAAGAATTATTATTGATTCTTATTTTTTTTAATTCAAATATTGATTTTTTCTTAAATTTATATATATCTCGACTTATGGCGGAAGCTTCTTCGTTTATAAATCTAATCCACTTTTTAATTTGTCCTCTAATTTGTCTTAAATTTTCATATGCAAAAATTCAAAAATATTAATACAAGATACTGAATTTTAATCATTAAAAAGTTATTTTCACAATATGCACACCATGCTATGCATAGTGAGAAACATTCAGAGATTTTTAGAGTAAAATAATACAAATATTTAGCATAATTTATTTTAAATACAGAGATTGATGTGTAATTTTCCAAAATATAAACTACAACAATTATAAAGGATAAAAAAGACATTTTAACGCTGTTGAAAACATATATTTTGATATCTCAACCCGGTTAGTGATATATGAAAATTTGTATAAACCCTAGTAATCCTAAACCCGCGGGTTCCCTCTGAGCGATAGGTGCTAGTAACTCAACACGGTAAGCGTAACCTCCGAGCTTTAGCAATGGCGGCGAAGAAGCAGGACGCCGGGAACACGAAAAAGAGAAAGCTACTCGATACTAAAACTCACGAATCTCCCTCTAAGTCCAAGACTTCCAATTCCGATGCCTCAAAGAGGCACAAACCACACTCTGTTGCCAAAGACACGAAGCAGCAGAAGCCTCCTCTTACCGGCCGAGAACGTCGTCTTCATGCCAAGGTTTTTCCCCTTTATTGTAATCATTTGAACTAGCGTGTTGCATATTTATGATTTCGATCTGTGCCTGTAATGAGGTTAATAATACCGATACTTTTTGAGTTTTTTTTTTCTTTCAATTTTTGGATTGTTCTATTCTAGTTGATCAGAAAAATTTGTAGATTACTCGTTTTGATTGATTAGCTGAGGCTGTGATTGTTTCATCTCAGGAACTTGCGGATGCCAGAAAAAAGAAGAGAAAGAGACATTATACTCTTGAGCAAGTGAGAACATTCTTATTCCAATTTGTAAATATTACTTGTCACGTGAACTGAGCGCTGTAACCATATTTCTAAATTGCAGTAGCTCATGGCGGGATATTATTGTATGGTTCCATTTAATGGAAAGAAAGAAGCATTATGCACTTATTATAATTTTTTGGTATATGTTTTATTCATTAGGTTGTATACATTTTTTATTTTAATTTAAGAGTTTGTGTATTTGGCCAAATTGCCACCACCAAACGCCTCTCATATTCGCCTACTATCCTATACCATCAGACTTCAACAATTAGAATAGAAGATTAAATTTAGGTGATTAAAATTTATACCGCAATTGCGAACTGTTGCAGCACACTGACAACATTGCGGTGCAACAGTTGTTATTGTTCGCAACATAGAACCCTGGTTGTAATCTAAGTTTCTTGCACATCGATTCCTGAGAATTCCCTAGGTGTTATTTAATTTTGGTTAATTCTATACAGGAGCTTGCACGTCTATGGGAGAAAATGAGACGTCATGAAATTGCTAAAGAGGACAGAGCTAAGTATGTTCCTTTAAGAAAAAATTTAGGGACTGATATTTCTTTGTCAATAGCATGCTGAACCTTTTTGTTTTCTTTTTGTTGTCCCTACTATGTCTTACGTTAGACTTTCATATGATTGAAGGCTAGTAACAGAAGCTGTGCAAAAGATGAAGGGGAAGATTCCAGAGATTGCTGGCTCTCACATTTCATCCCGTATTCTTCAGGTTATATTAGTTGGTTATCGTTTTTTTTTTTTCATTTTTCAGTTTCACTTAATTCTAGAAGAGCTTGCAGTTTACATCTTTTACTTTTTTTTTTTGCTTTAATCAATCAGACTTGTGTCAAACATTGTTCACAAGCTGAAAGGGATGCAGTATTTGAAGAGCTTTCTCCACATTTTCTAAATCTAGCATACAATGCCTATGCTGTTCACTTAGTGAAGAAGATGCTTGACAACGGTATGGTCTATGTGAAATATACGTGGTTATTTGTCAGTGTCATCCTTTCTTTTAATTAGCTCTACTTTCGCAGCCTCCAAGAAACAACTAGCAGGCTTTATCTCAACACTCCATGGTCATGTTGCTCCTCTTCTTCGTCATATGGTTGGGTCAGTTGGTATGTGACATCGGTTTGGGTAGTATTTTGCTTGCGGGTGTTCATGGTTTGGATCTGAATTGTTTAGGATAACATATTTACTAACCACGGTTTTTTGAATAGCACACCAGAGCGGTGTGGATTGGCCATTGCCTGTTACAGGGGTTGCTACTGGAGTAGTTTTAGTTCAGCAGGTGTAGTGGGCTTAATCGACCATAATGGTGCTAGAATGGTGCCATTTGTTGATTTCAGAAAACACCTTAGAAATGAGATATCAAGATATTTGGGAGGGTTTCCAAAATTGAAATATACAGATTTAATGTAATGATAGTGAATATGGTAAAGAAAACTTGGATTTAGAAGATGATGATTGATATTTGCAACCCAGGAAACTTTTATTTGAATTTTGTTGGTGTTTACTTGTGTGCTTTGTTAAAACAACTGTGACTTTTTATTGTTAATTATAAATGTTACTAATTTTGAATATTTTTTCATCACTTTGATAGTTTCTTTGTATATGGTATATATTATATAAACTATATATATATATATATATATATATATATATATATATATATAATATATATATATATATAATTTATATATTATATAAAATATATATATATA